>JGI26088J50261_1000233_pt1 | contig 34017 bp, 33 predicted proteins | sample SaaInl1SG_22_DNA_FD_50261 | JGI IMG/M metagenome (IMG submission 50261)
TTGACCGTTCAGACGCGGATGCGCGTGCCCAGGCGTTGCTGTTCGAGGAAATCACCACGCGCTTGCGCTACCTGTGCCGCGTGGGCTTGGGGTACCTGACCCTAGACCGACAGAGCCGGACCTTGTCGGGCGGCGAGGTGCAGCGCATCAACTTGACAACCGCTTTAGGGACGTCGTTGGTGAACACCTTGTTTGTGTTGGATGAACCCAGCATCGGCTTGCACCCACGAGACATGGACCGCATCACAGAGGCCATGATGCGTTTGCGTGATGCGGGCAACACCTTGGTGGTGGTGGAGCACGACCCCGCTGTGATGCTGGCGGCTGACCGTGTTATCGACATGGGGCCTGGGCCGGGAGAGCGTGGCGGACAGATTGTTTTTGACGGTACCCCTGAAGCGTTGCGCGATGCCGATACGCTGACCGGTGCCTATCTAGGCAACCGCAAGCAAGTGGGCATGGGCTTTAAGCGCATGGTCAGCGCCAACACACCCCGGCTGGTCTTAGAAGGTGTGAGCGAGCACAACTTGCAAAACGTCGATGTCGAGATTCCTTTGCAGCGCTTGGTTTGCGTGACGGGCGTGAGTGGTTCGGGCAAGTCGACGCTGGTGCAAGACGTGTTGGCCCCCGCATTGATGCGCCACTTTGGTAAGCCGACCGACACGCCGGGTGCGCACCGCCGTTTGCTTGGGGCAGAGTTACTGAGTGATGTGGTGTTTGTCGACCAGTCACCCATTGGTAAAACCGCCCGCTCCAATCCCGTGAGTTACGTGGGTGCGTGGGATGCTTTGCGCAGCTTGTTGGCCACAGCGCCCCTGGCGCGTGAGCGTGGATACACTGCATCGAAGTTTAGTTTTAACGGCAGTGACGGGCGGTGCCCACTGTGTGGTGGCTCGGGCTTTGAGCACGTCGAGATGCAGTTTTTGAGTGACGTTTATTTACGTTGCCCCGACTGTGATGGTCAGCGTTACCGACCAGAAATATTAGAGGTGCGTTTAACGCATCGCCATCCCGATGCGGCGCCCGGTGCGTCGGGCCTGAACGTCGCTGATATTTTGAACCTCACCGTCGCGCAAGCTGCCGAGGTGTTTGCGCAGGAGCGCGATGTCTTGCGCGCTTTGCAGCCCATTGCCGACGTGGGGCTGGATTACGTTAAATTGGGACAGCCCGTGCCGACCTTGTCTGGGGGCGAGGCCCAGCGCCTGAAACTGGCTGGGTTTTTGGCTAGCGCCGCGAAAGGCGGCGCCAGTAGCCGCCAAGCGGTGGCCAAAAAAGGCGCTTTGTTTATGTTTGACGAGCCCACCACGGGCTTGCATTTTGAAGACATCTCCAAGCTGATGCGCGCCTTGCGCCGTCTCATGGAAGTGGGCCATTCGGTATTGGTGATCGAACACAACTTGGATGTGATTCGTGCCAGCGATTGGTTGATTGACTTGGGACCCGAAGGCGGTATTGGCGGTGGCTTGGTCGTTGCGCAAGGGACGCCTGAAGCCCTGCGCGAACATCCCAGCTCGCACACGGCAAAGGCCCTGCGCGACTACGATGTTGCCATGGGCATTGGTGGGCAGGTGGTGGGCGAGCGCAAGCCGCTAAGAGCGCCAGCCAAGCGACCGCCCGTGAATCCCAGCATTCAAATTGTGAACGCACGAGAGCACAACCTCAAAGGGGTGAGTGTGGACATCCCGCGCGGCAAGTTCAACGTGATCGCGGGCGTGTCGGGGTCGGGCAAGTCCACCTTGGCGTTTGATATTTTGTTTAATGAGGGACAGCGCCGCTATCTGGAGTCATTGAACGCCTATGCGCGCGCCATTGTGCAGCCAGCGGGTCGTCCGGAGGTGGACGCGGTATACGGCATTCCGCCAACCGTGGCCATTGAACAGCGGTTGAGCCGTGGCGGGCGTAAAAGTACGGTGGGGACGACCACCGAGGTCTGGCATTACCTGCGCTTACTGTACGTAAAGCTTGGCACCCAGCATTGTGTGCACGACGATGCCGCCGTATTGCCGCAAACACCAGACACGATGGTGGCCAACCTCATGCGCACGCACGCTGGCGAGCGCATTGGCCTGATGGCACCGTTGGTGATTGGGAGAAAAGGCGTTTATACCGAGTTGGCGGACTGGGCCAAACCGCGTGGCTATGCCTTCTTGCGCGTCGATGGCGAGTTCTTGCCTACCGATGGTTTTCCACGCTTGGACCGCTTTAAGGAGCACACCATTGAGTTGCCGGTTGGTGACATCATCGTAGAGCCGAAAAACGAGTCTGAGTTGCGCCGTTTGCTGTCGGTGGCACTGAACCACGGCAAGGGTGTCGTGCATATTTTGAGTGCGCTAGGTGGTTTGCAGGAGGCGATGGAAAGTGGCGAGTCAACGGTGGCCATTGGGCGCGTCGGCGTCGCCTCGAGTTTGCGCGCCTGCCCGGTGTGCGCAACCAGTTACCCGGAGTTGGATCCGCGTTTGTTCTCCTACAACAGCAAGCACGGCTGGTGTCCCGACTGCGTCGGGACGGGGCTGCACCTGAATAAAGACCAGCGAAAGACGCTGGATGACTCGATTCGCGATGACAAAGAAAAAGGACGAGAACAAAGCTTTGCGGAGGTCGAGGTCGACGACTTGTCGGATGTGCACTGCAAGGGGTGTCGGGGTACACGACTGAACGCGCAGGCGCGTGCCGTGCGCTTCGCAGGTGTTGGCATAGCCGAGGTAGCGCGCTTGTCCGTGCGTGACCTGCAAGCATGGGTGCGCGACTTGCAAATGGATACGCGTGAGTCGGACATTGCACGCGACCTGGTGCCAGAGATCGCGTCACGCTTGCAGTTTTTGCATGACGTGGGCTTGGGTTATCTGACCCTTGACCGGGGGGCACCCACGCTGAGTGGCGGCGAGGCGCAGCGTATTCGGTTGGCTGCTCAGTTGGGAAGCAACTTGCAAGGTGTTTGCTACGTCTTGGATGAGCCGACCATTGGTCTGCACGCCCGGGACAACCATATTTTGTTGAATGCATTGCAGGCGCTAGGCACCAAAGGCAATACGCTGGTGGTGGTGGAGCACGATGAGGACACCATTCGCCGGGCAGATCACTTGATTGACGTTGGCCCCAGTGCGGGAAAGTTGGGTGGCAGCATTGTTGCCCAGGGCTCGGTCGCAGATGTGCAGGCGTGTGAGGCGTCTGTGACGGGGCGCTACCTGTTACATGCCATGCGTCATCCCATGCAAACGCGTCGTGCGGTTAACAAAGCCCAAGCACAACAAGATGGGGCACTGCGCTTGGTTGGCGCCTCGCTGCACAACTTGCAAAACGTATCGGTTGATGTGCCGTTGAAGCGCTTGGTCGCGATTACGGGCGTTTCGGGGTCTGGCAAGTCGACCTTGGCGCGCGATGTGTTGCTGCGCAACGTGGCCGCGGTCGTCACGCCCGCGATCAAGCGTGCACAGTCCAAAGGCGAGTCGGTGGACATGCCTGCTTGGGAGGGCTGCGCTGGTTTGACGGGTTACGAATCGGTTGATCGTGTGTTGGAGGTGGACCAGACACCGATTGGAAAAACACCGCGCTCTTGCCCGGCGACGTACATCGGGTTCTGGGACATCGTGCGCAAGTTGTTTGCGGAAACATTGGAGGCCAAAGCCAGAGGCTATGCGCCGGGCCGCTTCTCATTCAATACGGGCGATGGTCGTTGCCCAGGTTGTGAGGGGCAAGGGATGCGCACCGTGGAGATGAGTTTCTTGCCTGATGTGAAGGTGTTGTGCGAAACCTGTCACGGCGCCCGATTTAACCCAGAAACGCTTGCGGTCACTTGGCGAGGCAAGAGTGTGGGGGATGTGTTGACCCTGTCGGTCGATGAGGCGGTGGCGTTTTTTGCGACGATGCCGGCGATTGCGCATCCGTTGCAATTACTGAAAGATGTCGGCCTCGGTTACTTGACCTTGGGCCAACCATCGCCCACCTTGAGCGGTGGCGAAGCGCAGCGTATCAAACTGGTAACCGAGCTCAGTAAAGTGCGTGACGAGATCGGGCGGCGCGGACAGAAGGCGCCGCACACGCTATATGTACTGGATGAGCCGACCGTTGGCTTGCACATGGCCGATGTCGAGAAGCTGATCCGCGTCCTGCATCGCTTGGTTGACGCGGGGCACAGTGTGGTGGTCATCGAACACGACTTGGATGTGATCGCCGAGGCGGACTGGGTGATTGACATGGGGCCAGACGGCGGCGACGCGGGCGGCGAGGTGGTGGCTGCCGCGCCGCCAGAGGCCCTCGTGGCAATGCAAACGGCGACGGGTACCGTGTTGGGCCCCGTGCTGTCGCGGGCTTAAAGTGCGTCGGCTTGCACGCTGGCGCGTGTGAGCAAGCCCACGCCCAGCGCGGCCACGACACTTAGCAGCAACGGGAAGCCGATATGGGCCGATGCCTGCAGCGCCGCGGCGCCCGCTGCGGGGGCGATCATGCCGCCTAAGGTGTATGCCATGACCAAAACGGCGGTGCCGCTGACCAAGCGAATACCTTGCTCGCGGGTACCAATGTCTATCATGGCCAGGGTGTACAGCACACCGCCTGCACCGCCCCAAATGACAGCGATGCCCCAAGCGACACTGGGGCTAAATGCGGTGAAGGGTAGGGCGAGGGTGCCCAATAAGGTGAGCCAAGCAGCCATGCGAATGAGCTGTAAGCGGGTGTGCGCGGCGTTGCCCCAAAAACGGCGGAGTCCACCGGATGGAAGCGGGCGCGACAGGCTGTCAGCAAGCATGCCAGCAGGGAGCATCAAAAAGGCGCTACCAAAGCCACTGGCGGCGACCAAGAGCGTTGATAGGCTGGGCGACCACTGCATACTGAGGCCGACCAGCGGGAGTATGGCGGTGATGCCGGCCTCGAAGAAGCCGCCTAAAAAACCGGCGAGCATGATCATCGGGTGAGCCGTCACCGACTTCCAAACGCCGGACAGGCCCATAGGGGCGTTGTCCTGATCGTTGGCTGCGGGTAGTGGGGGGATGGCCGCTGTCCATACGGCCCCTGCTGCAATGCACAACAACGCCACCCAAATAGCGGTGTCGGATTGTGGTCCGACCCAAGCCAAGAGGACGGGCCCTATGATGAAGGTGGCACCGACCAAGGTCTCGAACAAACCGACGTAGCGGCCGCGTTGGCCGGGCGGCGAAAACTCAGCAACCAGTGCCTCGGCGAGTACCCACCTCAGACCACCTGTCATACCCGCAATGAGTTGGGCGACGTACCACGTGGCGACCCACGGCGACAGGGCAAACACCAATCCAGTGCCGAGTGGCACCACGGCCGTGAGCCACAGCGTGTTGCGCCGCCCTAATTTAGCCGTGATGGAGGAGGCAAATGGGGTGAGCAGAAAAATGCCGATATACGAGGCAGAGGCGAAGAGTCCCGTGGTTGCCGTATCTAGGCCCGAGTCCTTGAGACGCAGGAGGTTTAAGGGAAGGAGCATGAAAATCCCCACTAATTCACAAAAGGTGGAGGCAAACAGCGCAAAAAGGCCAACGCGCGGCGGGGGGCGGAGATCAGACATGGGCCTAAGTGTAGGTGCAGAGTCTGACCTCGACGCGGGGTATTCCTCCGCGTTACAATATCGGCAATCCGAGGAGCGCTGCAGCTCGTGTTTGCAATGAACACAGAGTGAGGCTCGGACTTTAACGGCGCTCACCCATGTTGACCTCGGGTGAGCCTCTCTCCACAGGTCGCGTGGTTCGTCCGTCCGAAACCTATCCTCTGGAGTATGAAATGAACGCCGTTCTAAAACCCCAAACTGCCCCCAACCACGTGATCGCTGACATCACATTGGCTGCATGGGGACGCAAAGAAATCAATATTGCTGAAACCGAAATGCCTGGCTTGATGGCGATTCGGTCCGAGTTTGCCGCTAAGCAACCCCTTAAGGGCGCGCGCATTACGGGCAGCTTGCACATGACGATACAAACCGCTGTTTTGGTAGAAACCTTGCAAGCCCTGGGCGCTGACGTGCGCTGGGCCTCATGCAATATCTACTCAACGCAAGACCAAGCCGCTGCGGCATTGGTCGAGCGTGGCACGCCCGTGTTCGCCTTTAAGGGCGAGACCTTGGCCGATTACTGGGACTTTACCCATCGCATCTTCGAGTTCGACGGTGCCAAAGGTACGCCAGAAGAAGGCCCCAACATGATTTTGGACGACGGTGGTGATGCCACTGGTTTGATGCATTTGGGTGTGCGCGCAGAAAAAGACATCAGCGTTCTAGACAAGCCAAGCAGCGAAGAGGAGACATTTTTGTTCGCCTCTATCAAGGCCAAGCTGGCCGTGGACCCCACGTTTTACAGCCGCCGCTTACCCAACATCATGGGCGTGACAGAAGAGACTACCACCGGGGTCTTGCGTCTGAATGAGATGAGCGAAGCGGGTACCTTNATGCTGCGCGCGATCAACGTCAACGACTCAGTGACCAAGAGTAAATTTGACAACTTGTACGGTTGCCGTGAGTCCTTGGTCGACGGCATCAAGCGTGCAACCGATGTCATGATCGCCGGTAAGGTTGCGGTCGTTGCCGGCTACGGCGACGTCGGCAAGGGCAGCGCCCAAGCCTTGCGTGCCTTGTCTGCGCAGGTGTGGGTAACTGAGGTAGATCCGATCTGCGCCTTGCAGGCTGCGATGGAAGGCTACCGTGTCGTAACCATGGACTACGCTGTTGATAAGGCAGACATTTTTGTGACGGCAACAGGTAACAAAGACGTCATCACCCGTGCCCACATGGACAAGATGAAGGACCAAGCCATTGTTTGCAACATCGGACACTTTGACAACGAGATCGATGTTGCCGGTTTAGAGAGTTGCACTTGGGAAGAAATCAAGCCACAAGTCGACCATGTGGTGTTCCCCGATGGCAAGCGCATCATTCTGTTGGCAAAAGGCCGTTTGGTGAACTTGGGCTGTGGAACGGGTCACCCCAGCTTTGTCATGAGTAGCTCCTTTGCGAACCAAGTCATTGCGCAAGTAGAGTTGTTCACGCGTCCCGATTTCTACGAAGTGGGTAAGGTCTACGTGTTGCCCAAGCACTTGGATGAGAAAGTGGCGCGTCTGCACCTGATGAAGGTGGGCGCACAGCTTACCGAGTTGACAGCAGACCAGGCACGGTACATCGGTGTCAGCCAAGCGGGCCCGTACAAAGCGGAAGCCTACCGATACTAAGCCTAAGCCGACCTGTGCACGCGTTGCCCTTGACGAATCAAGTCACACACCATGCGAATTGATTTGCTCTTGGTGCAGCGCAGCCTGGCGCCGACACGTTCGGCCGCACAGCGCCTGCTGGAAGCGCAGGGCGCGCAGTGGCGTGCACATGCCGGAGACGACTGGATCACCCCTAGAAAAGCAGGCGATCAGGTGCCTGACGGCTGTGAGATCCGTGTGGTGGATGAGGCGCAAACGCGCTACGTTTCTCGCGGCGGTCTGAAATTAGCAGGTGCGATTGCGCATACAGGCTGGAGCCCGGGTGGCTTGTGTTGCCTTGATGTTGGGCAAAGCACGGGTGGCTTTACCGATTGCTTGTTGCAGCACGGCGCCGCGGGTATTGTTGGCTTGGATGTGGGCCAAGGACAGGTGCACCCGCGTGTGCGCGCCGATGATGCCGTGGTGGTGATGGAGCACTGCAATGCACGTGATGTGGTGGCTGATCAGGTCACGGCTGCAATGCGTGAGAAGGCTGCGCAATCGGGGCAAGCGTTTTGGTCCCAGCGTGCGGATAGCCTGTTCTCGGATGGCATCGGGTTCGACGCGATGGTGGGGGACTTGTCCTTTATCTCGCAGGTAAAGGTGTGGCCCAGTGTCTTGCCGCTACTCAAACCCCACGCGGATGTGCTGATGCTGGTGAAGCCGCAGTTTGAGCTGCAACCCGAAGATATTGGCAAAGGGGGGCTGGTGAAAGACCCCAATGCCTTTGAGCGCGTGCGTGAACAACTCAAGGTGGCGGCGTCTGCCAACGGCCTGCAATGGCGTGACTTTTTTGAAAGTCCCATCAAAGGGGGCGATGGTAATCGTGAATTCTTTTTATGGGCGACGCGACTGGCCACGGTTTAATGAAGGAGTATGGCGATGAGCCTACCCATTAGTTTCGAGTTTTTTCCGACAAAAACACCTGAGGGTGCCGCCAAGCAAGAAGGAGTTCGCCAGGCGCTTTACGCTAAAAAGCCTGAGTTTTGCTCAGTTACATTTGGCGCTGGCGGGTCGACTCAGACGGGCACCTTCAATATGGTGGCTGAGATCTTGAAAGAGGGTGTGCCAGCGGCATCGCACTTCTCTTGCGTGGGTGCCAGCAAGGCATCGGTGCGTGAGCAACTCACCACCTTGAAAGCAATGGGCGTTAAGCGCTTGGTTGCACTGAGGGGCGATTTGCCCAGTGGCTATGGCGTTGGCGGCGAGTTTCAGTATGCCTCTGACTTGGTTGCGTTCATCCGGTTGGAGTTTGGTGATGCGTTCCATATTGAGGTTGCTGCGTATCCTGAGGTTCACCCGCAGGCGCGGAATGTGACGGCAGATTTGAAGGCCTTTGCGACCAAGGTGCAGGCGGGGGCAGATTCTGCCATTACCCAATACTTCTTTAACTCAGACGCTTACTTTCAATTTGTTGAAGACGCAGAAAAACTGGGCGTCACCGTGCCGATTACGCCCGGCATCATGCCGATTACAAACAGTAGCCAATTGATGCGTTTTTCCGATATGTGCGGCGCGGAAATTCCGCGCTGGATCCGTCTACGGCTTCAGGGATTTGGTGATGACACCGCATCCATCAAGGCGTTTGGACACGACGTCATCACTGATTTGTGTGAGGTCTTGCGTGCCGGCGGCGCACCGGGCTTGCACTTTTACACCATGAATCAAAGTGCGCCTGTATTGGCGATTTGTGACGAGTTGGGTGTGTAAACACCGTTCGCTCATTCAGTTTTCTTTTTTACGTTGTTTCTAAAAATTGCTATCAATACCGCATGGATCAGTGAGTGCTGCTTGAGCCAAACTAGGATCGCTAGGTCAAAACTTTTTTGAGAGCGAAATGGCAGATCAGTGGTTAGGCAGTTTGGTAACCGATAACGCCCAAGCGGGATTCGATTTGGCGNTCATGATGGCTCGCATGGGTGTGAAATACACCCAACCATCCGATGAGGTTCGCGGAAAGCTTCGCCCTGTTTACGCATCGGATGCCAATGCGCTGATTGCCTCATCGCACGTGATTGCGGTTAACTTCCAAACCGTTGCGGCCGCCAACAATTACTGGCGCGCTTAATCTACCGGATCTTTGCCTCAAGCTTCTGTGCGGCGTATTTATCTTGCCCTAGCATTTTTACCAGAACGGGTAAGGCCTCCTCAAGCTGGGGCTTGAGTGTGTAGGGTGGGTTCAAGACGAAGACGCCGCTGGCGCCTAAGCCGCCCCCCGGCCCTTGGCCAGAACTGCCGGCGCGAACCTGCAAGGTGGCGTGTATCCAATCTTTACCTGCCTTGTCCGCCGCATTTTTCAGCTTGCGAGGTAGGTCGTGCGCCTCCGAACGCCCCACGATGGGGTACCAAATGAGCACAGAGCCTGTGGCGAAGCGTTTGAGAGACTCGTTGAGCATCGCGACGACATCGGCGTAGTCTGTTTTGAGCTCATAGCTGGGGTCGCAAATAACGAGGCCCCGACGCGACACAGGCGGCAACAGCGGGGTTACGCCCTCAAAGCCATTGCGGCGGTCCATTTGCAAATTGGCATCGCTTTGCGCTTGTTCTAGCGTGCCGCGAAGGACCCGATGGTCTGTGGGGTGTACCTCGAACGCCATCACGCGGTCTTTTTTGCGCAATAGGTGCGCGGCAATCATGGGTGAACCAGGGTACAGCTTGATGGTTTTTCCGCCGCCGTTGCGCGTGTTGAAGGCGGCTAACATCTGGAGGTAGTTTTGCAGCAGGGGCGGCATGGATGCGTTGACCGTACCGTTGCTGTTGACCTGCTCGAGCAGCTTGTGTATACCTTCCAGCGCTTCTCCACTCGTCGACGCTTCGGAGGTATCCAGGCGGTACATGCCCGCGCCAGCGTGGGTGTCCACGACCGACAACGCCCCCTCCTTTTGTGTCAAGTGTTGCAGAACTGCGACGAGGGTCGCGTGTTTGAGCACGTCGGCATGATTTCCGGCGTGAAAAGCGTGGCGGTAACTGAACATAGGTCGCTATCCTAACCGCGCGAACCCGAAATCCCCAACCTTGGGTAGAAAATTCGTATAATGGAGGGCTTCGCAGCGATTTAGTGACCCCGCGGCGAGGCGCTGCCGTTGGTAGGGGCTTCATGTCTCAATCAATGGTAACCACCCACCTAAGAGGTTTCCATTAGAGAAACGCCGACCGTGGAAAAGGGTTCTCCAAACCATGTTCCGTGTTTGACTGACGCACTTCGTGTAAGTTAATTGGGACGCTCATTGAGATATTGCATATGAAAACATTCAGCGCCAAACCCGCTGAGGTGCAACATGAGTGGTTTGTGGTTGACGCCACCGATAAGGTGCTCGGACGAGTAGCCAGCGAAGTTGCTCTCCGTCTACGCGGCAAACACAAGGCCATTTATACGCCTCACGTTGACACCGGTGATTACATCGTTGTTATAAACGCATCCAAAATCAGAGTCACAGGCAACAAAGCCTTGGATAAGGTTTACTACCGTCACTCCGGTTTTCCGGGTGGTATTTACGGTACGAACTTCCGTGACATGCAAGCCAAGCATCCCGGCCGTGCGCTGGAAAAAGCGGTTAAGGGCATGCTGCCCAAAGGCCCACTTGGTTACGCAATGATCAAGAAGCTCAAGGTGTACGGGAGTGCTGAGCACCCACACACCGCCCAGCAACCCAAAGTGTTGGAAATCTAAGGAGCCGAAATGATTGGAGATTGGAACAATGGCACAGGCCGTCGCAAATCAAGCGTCGCGCGTGTGTTTATGAAAAAAGGTTCAGGCAAGATCATGGTGAACGGTAAAGACATCGAAGCATACTTCGGTCGTCAAACCTCCATCATGATTGCCAAGCAACCATTGGTTTTGACCGATAACGTCACGTCTTTTGACGTGCAAGTTAACGTTCATGGCGGTGGCGAGTCTGGACAAGCGGGTGCGGTTCGTCACGGCATTACCCGTGCGCTAATGGACTACAACGCAGACTTGAAGCCCGTGCTGTCTGCTGCCGGTTACGTCACGCGTGATGCACGCGAAGTGGAACGTAAAAAAGTTGGTTTGCGTTCGGCGCGCCGCCGCAAGCAGTTCAGCAAGCGTTAATTCGCTGTGTTGGCAGGAGAAAGCCGCCCACGGGACTTGTCTTGGGGCGGTTTTTTTTATTTCTCCCTTTTGGGTACGCTTTGCTTTTGATTGATGGGAAATAGGCTGCAATGAGATTTCGCCTATGGAGACGACGACTCACGGTAAGTGCACCACGGATGTCCGTGCGCAGTGCGTTGCCATGGCCTATTCGGTCGTTGGTCGTAGCCTTGGTGCTAGGATTTTCTGCCGCCGTGGGTTTGTGGGCGTTCGAGCAAGGTAAGCAGTTGGCCGGTTTTGACGACGAGGCCAAAGAAGAGCTGATTGCGTTGCGTCAGGAGGCCATCAAGCTGCGTGCGAACCTCGAGTCGTCGCAGTCAGTCATCAACACCTCGCAGAGTCAAATCATTGCCGAGCAGACCTCGCAGCGCGAGCTGGCGTTGCAGCTGAAGCGTTTAGAGCTTGAAAATCAAAGCCTGCGCAGCGACTTAAACTTTTTTGAACAGCTGATACCGACGACCGGGGGCACCTCGGCGGCGCGTATCCGCTCGTTGCAGGCGGAAATGGTCAGTCTGACCCAANTCAGCTGGCAACTTTTGATCATTCAAGCGGCGAAGAANCCCAAGGCCTTTGAGGGCAGCATCGAGCTGGTTTTTACCGGCAGCTTGGACGGACGTCCCCTGAGTATCAAGCCCGTGGGTAGCCCGCGTGAGGTTAAATTGGTACAGTATGTCCGGGTGGGTGGACTGTTTGACATCCCGGCTGATGTGAAGCCTAAGACATTAACGGTTAAATTGAGTCAAAATGGGGCGGTGAAGTCGGTGCAGACCTTTAATTTTTAAGGATGTTGTCACGGGCGAACTCGCAGCTTTGAGAGCTGAATAATAAGGAAATGCCATGCTTGGTAAGAAAAAAATGCCTCTGATTAAAAGCCTGATCGCCGTGGGTACGACCATCGGCGGCGGCATTACGTTTGAGGACGGTTTGCGTGTCGATGGCCAAGTCATTGGCGACGTCATTGGGCGTGACGGCAAACCCAGTGTGCTCGTTGTGAGTGAGAACGCATCTATCGATGGGGCGGTGGTCGCTGACCACGTCATCATCAACGGGGTCGTAAATGGTCCGGTTTTGGCTAAGCATGTCATCGAACTGCAGCCCAAGGCTCGGGTGGAGGGTAATGTGACCTATAAGTCCATCGAGTTGCACTTGGGTGCGCTGGTGAATGGCCAACTGAGCCCGCTGTCTGCTTTGCAAGAAGACAAGCCTGCGCTCAAGCTCGCATCAAAAGCCTCTTGAAGGCAGGGTCTTTTCTAGTAGCGTAGCATTTAAGTCAAGTTTATAAAGAAGTGAGCCGTTTGCCCACTGTCTCCATTCCGAAAGAACACCATGAGCGAAATCGTAGAAACAGCCCCCGAAATGGAAATGCCTGTTGCGCTAATCTTTACGGACAGTGCGGCAGCAAAGGTCGCGGATTTNATCGCGGAAGAGGGCAACCCTGACTTGAAATTGCGTGTGTTTGTGCAGGGCGGTGGGTGCTCTGGCTTCCAATACGGCTTTACCTTTGACGAGGTGACCAACGAAGATGACACCACCATGACCAAGAACGGTGTGTCCTTACTGATCGATGCAATGAGCTATCAGTACCTGACCGGTGCTGAGATTGACTACAAGGAAGACTTGCAGGGTGCGCAGTTTGTGATCAAGAACCCCAATGCAACGACCACTTGTGGATGTGGTTCGAGCTTTGGCGTGTAAGCCGCTTTAGACCCAANAAAAGCCCGGCGTTGTCGGGCTTTTTTGTGGGCAGTCGCCATCGGTTATTTTGGGTAAAGGGCGCCTAAGATTCGCGGGCCTTTGGCACCCGTGGCTTGAATCGCGTTACCGGACCGATGTGTCACAAAGCACCAAGCCAACCACGCGAATGCGGCGGCCTCCACTTGCAGTACCGGCAGTCCCACGGTATCTGTGGTGGTGACGTGGGTTTGCGGCAGTGCCTGCTGGAGCAACTGCATCAGTTGCTGGTTGTAGGCACCGCCGCCGCAAACCAACAATTGAGCGGGCTCCGTTGATGTCGTGTGGAGATGCTGTAACAGGTGACGCACCTGGGTAGCCGCCGATTGTGCCGTTAGCGCCCCCAACGTGGCCTGTACATCCACCGCGTCCAACGCTTCTACTGCGGGGAAGGCCGTTAAGGTCTTGTGCAACCACGTGGCATTGAAATCGTCGCGACCTGTGCTGCTTGGCTGGCGTGCTTGGTTATGCTGAAAAAATGGATCGCTAAGAAAATGCGCTAAGAGCGCGGGTACCACGCGACCGCTACCGCCCCATGCGCCATCGGTATCAAATGGGGTGCCAAGGTGTTGTTGCGCCCACAGGTCTAATAAGACGTTACCGGGGCCTGTGTCGCAGCCCGCTAAGNCGCCATTGCCGGCGAGTACGCTCGCGTTTGCAATCCCGCCGATATTCAAAACGGCGACGTCTACGCCCGCTCGACCAAAGACCCCACGATGAAAAGCGGGGACCAGCGGCGCNCCTTGCCCGCCGGCGGCGAGGTCACGGGCCCGAAAGTCCGCGATAACGTCAATGCCAGTGTGCTCGGCTAGGAGCGCGGGGTGATTGACTTGTACGCTGTAGCCCACGCTGGCGTCACCAGCGAGGGTGCTTGCGGCCTCGGGTTGGTGCCTAACGGTTTGCCCGTGTGCGCCGATGGCACAGACCGCGGATGCGCTCAGGTCATGGGCTTGGAGTAGTTGCCTGCACACNGCGCTGTAGTCGTGGGCCAGCTGCGTCCCGAGCTGTGCGGCGAGGTGCAGCTCGTTATGGCCCGCTTGGTTGAGGGTGTAAGCGACTTCTCGGGTTCGCGGGTGAAATGCCTCGTGCACGTGTTGTACGACTTGCACGTCGCCGTGGTCATTGATCTGGCAGAGCACCCCATCAACGCCGTCTAAGGAGGTGCCGGACATCAGCCCAATGAAGTAACGGGTCGGGGCCGGTGTGGTCATGTGAGCATTATCACGGATTGGATGCATGCTCGGCACGCTTGGCCCAAGGCGTTACGTCACTCGGCGCTGGCGGTGCGAATTTCTCGGGCAGCTGCCAGCTGTGTTTGTGCCATTTTCAATTGATTCTCAAAGGCCGGCATATCCTTGCTGGGGATGGTTCTGGCGCGGCTGTTTTTAGCGAGTAACGCGGGGTTTTTGTGCACGCCATTCACGCGGTGCTCAAAGTGTAGGTGGGGACCGGTTGATAGCCCGGTGGAGCCCACTGCGCCGATGTTGTCGCCACGCTCAACGCGTTGACCACGCTTAACAAAAATGCGGCTCAGGTGCGCATAAAGGGTGCGGTTGCGGCTGTCGTGTTGCACCTCAATGACGTTGCCGTAGCCCCCCTTGCGTCCCGCAAAGACCACTTTCCCGTCACCCACGGTACGTACAGGGGTNCCGGTGGGTGCGCCGTAGTCGACACCGAGATGACGCCGCTTGGTTTTGAGTACCGGATGGTAGCGCATGGCGAAGCCGCTGGTCACGCGAGAAAAAGCCATTGGGGAGCNCAAATAAAACCGTCTGGTGCTCTCGCCTTTGGGNGTGAAGTAGTCCTTGGTTTTGCCGTTTTGATACCAAATTGCCTGATGCTCTTGNCCCTTATTGATGAAGCTTGCCGCGACAACACGNCCCGTTTCTAGGGGCTCATGGTCAGCTTCCAGCACTTCNTAGGCGATCGCAAATGAGTCGCCTTTTCGTAGGTCACGGTTGAAGTCAATATCGTTGGAGAAGATCTCAGCCAAGTTCATCGCTACAGCGTCGGGAATGTCCTGCGCATCGGTAGTGGCAAACAAGGACGAGGTGATGACTCCGCTGGCAAGACGCAGGACGCGTGTGAGTGGCACGGACTCTAGTGTAGCGGTGAAGGTAGCTTGGCTATCTGTAGCGGTCGCACGCTCATCTTGGTTGGCGTCTGTCGGCTCAGATGGCGACGTGGTNCGGCGTGTGACGGTGAGCCGGGAAAAGTGGTCGGGAGCGGCGCTGTCAGGCCAACGCACAATGAATTGCCGAACGCCAACATCGGGCAAATAGCCGACCGTTGCTCGGGTGTTCCGAGTGGATGCGAAGGCCGCGCGCATCTCAGGCGATTGGCGCGCCCACGCATCAAAGCTGTCATCCGTCACGCCCAAGCGGTTTAACACGCTACTGGGCGTATCGCCCCGGCGCAACCAGTCGTCGGCGAACAGCAATATGTCGCGCGAGCGTTCGGTTGCCGTGAGCGAGGCGATGGGTATGGGTAGCTTTAGCAGTGATCGAAAAAGTTGAGAGCTTGTTGTGTCCTCGTTCGCGATATCGGCCACCGGCTCGCCAGCCGCATTGATTGACGCCCGTGAGGAGGCCGCGTTGACATTGCGTGCGGGGTCTGATGAGCTAAAGGCGGCCCACACCAAACCGATGACAACGAGGCCAAACCCGCTGATAAAAAGCCGCGATGCCCAACTCGACTGCTGAGTAACCGCTGAGGCGGCATCGTCAGGCGAGCGAGCTGCATGAGCACGTTGACGTTGATAGTCGGTAAGCAAGAGAATGTCCGGTGATTCAGGGTCGTGTGACCCTACTACAATGGGCGATCCAAATATCGAGTGCGCCCGTTAAAGCCTTCATTATATGCAACCTTTGGTTTGCAAAATCGAGATGATATGAGTTCGAACGAATCACAAGCCGCCAAGTTGCCTCAACCCCTGAATGACACGGTCGCCGAGGCCTTGGCCGTGAGTTTGCGCGGCTGTGAAGAGTTACTGCCTCAAAGCGAATGGGTGGCGAAGCTGAACCAGTCTTTCAAGACGGGCAAGCCATTGCGCATTAAGCTGGGCTTAGACCCCACCGCGCCCGATATTCACATCGGCCATACGGTGGTTCTAAATAAGATGCGCCAGTTGCAAAACCTTGGGCATCAAGTCATCTTTTTAATTGGTGACTTCACCAGCCTGATTGGTGACCCATCTGGCCGTAACAGTACCCGACCGCCGTTGACCAAAGAGCAAATCCAAGTGAACGCGCAGACCTATTACCAACAAGCCGCCATGGTGTTGGATCCGGAGAAAACCGAAATTCGTTACAACAGCGAGTGGAGCGAGCCCCTTGGGGCCCGCGGCATGATTGAGTTATCGGCCAAATACACCGTTGCACGCATGATGGAACGAGATGATTTCCACAAGCGGTTCCACGGGGGTGAAAGTATCAGCGTGCATGAGTTTTTGTATCCCCTCATGCAGGGCTATGACAGCGTCGCGCTGCATGCGGACCTTGAGTTGGGCGGCACCGATCAGAAGTTCAATTTACTCATGGGGCGCCACCTGCAGCAGGAATATGGTCAAGAGCCGCAGTGTATTTTGACCATGCCCTTGTTGGAGGGCTTAGACGGCGTGGACAAAATGTCCAAGAGCAAAAACAACTACATCGGCATTTCTGAAGACGCCAACACGATGTTTGCCAAGGTCTTGTCCATCAGCGATGTTTTGATGTGGCGCTGGTTCACGTTATTGAGTTTTCGCTCTGAGGCGGAGATTGCTGGCATACAAGCCCAGGTCGCCAACGGGATGAACCCCCGGGATGCCAAGGTCATGCTGGCAAAAGAAATCACGGCACGTTTCCACAACGCCGCTGCGGCAGATGCCGCCGAGCAAGATTTCATTAATCGGAGCAAGGGGGGTATCCCCGACGACATTCCAGCGTGCATGCTACAAGGTGCGCCCATGGGCATTGGCGCCTTGTTGAAAGCGAGTAATTTGGCACCCAGTTCCTCCGAGGCAGGCCGTTTGATCGAGGGCGGCGGAGTTCGCATTGACTCGGTCGTGGTGAGCGACAAGGCGCTGAAGTTGGCAGCAGGCACCTACGTATTGCAAGTGGGTAAGCGCAAATTTTCGCGTGTCACCTTGACATGAAAGTGGGGCCGTGCGGATGACAAAAAATGATTGGCGAGCACCTCGCAATTTGTTGAAGGTGTCAGTGGTGGTGGCGATTGTCACCATCGTGCTGAAAACGCTGGCTTGGTGGTTAACCGACTCCGTTGCCCTTTTGTCTGATGCGATGGAGTCCTTCGTGAACTTGGCGAGCGCCTTGTTCGCGCTGCACATGGTAACGGTGGCTGCGCGCCCCGCCGATGACGGCCACCCTTACGGCCACCACAAAGCCGAGTACTTTTCGGCTGGCTTTGAGGGCATTCTTATCGTTGGCGCGGCACTGGGCATCATCGTGTCGGCGGTTAATCGCTTGCTGCACCCGCAAGCCTTGGGCCAACTTGATGTGGGTTTGACGCTGTCCGTAGTGAGCGCCATTTTGAACGGCGCGTTGGCCATGGTGATGTTGCGTTCTGCTCGGCAGTACCGTTCTGCGGCCTTAGAGGGTGACGCGCGCCACCTCATGACCGACGTGTGGACGTCTGGCGGCGTGGTGGTTGGACTGGTGGCGGCGACGCTCACCGGATGGCTGTGGCTAGATGCCGTTGTCGCCATTGCAGTGGCGATAAATATTCTGCGTGAAGGTTGGCACCTCATATGGAGCTCCTCGCAGTCCTTGATGGATGAGGCGGTTGAGCCCGAGGTGAAAGCCAGTATTCAAAAGGTCTTGACCCTGTTCTCGCATAGTCGAGAGGGCTCAGAGATCATTCGTTTTGACCATGTGACATCGCGCCGCGCGGGTCCCCGATGTTTCGTCGACATGCATATGCACATGCCAGCGCACTGGACGCTGGGGCGGGCCGCCGCCTTGCGAGGCGATGTGGAGCTTGCACTGGTTGATGCGGTTCCGGGTCTGATTGCCACCATTCAGTTGTTGCCCAATGACGTGGAGACGCACGTGCATGTGAGTGAGGTAGATAGCGCCTAAGCCGGCGCTATCGGCCAAACCTTATCTTATGCGGGGCGTCGTACAACGGGTGTTATCCGCGAAAGCGGTAATCGACGGCGAAACGGTTGGCGAAATCGGCCAAGGCTTATTGGTGTTGGTATGCGCCATGCCCACCGATACCGAGGCGGCTGCTGGTCGCTTTTTGGATAAGCTATTAAAGCTGCGTATTTTTGAGAATGACGCGGGCAAGCTACACCACGCGGTGACGGATATCGATGGCACGGGCACCGTTGGCGGTCTCTTGCTGGTTAGCCAGTTCACCTTGGCCGCAGACGTTACAGGTGGGAANCGGCCGAGTTTTACAGCGGCGGCACCGCCCGATCTGGCGCGCCACTTGTTTGACTATGTGGTCATGCAAGCCCAACAACGGCACGCGGTGGTGGCTACCGGGCGCTTTGCGGCAGACACGCAGGTTCATTTGGTGAATAACGGACCGATTACGATTCCATTGGACATCGCCTGAGCAACGCCCTGCGCTCGCAATTAATAGGGATTCGGATAGCCCATACCGGCAAAATCTGTACCTCTAAGGCCTCCATCGCTTCGGCATCCGCTTCGTTGGTTTCGTGGTCCATACCTTGTGCATGCAAACAACCATGCACCAAGAGGTGGGCGTAGTGCGTCGCCAACGGCTTGCGCTGTTCGTGCGCTTCTTGCGCGACCACGGGGGCACACAAAACCAGGTCAGCGGCGACGATAGGGTGCGCCGTGTAGTCAAAGGTCAGCACGTTGGTGGCGTAATCCTTTTGACGATACGCTTGGTTCAAGGCCCGCCCCTCCTCGGTGTCGACAATACGCACGGTTATTTCACCGGCCTGCGCATCTAACGGGGCCAAGGCATGGCGCAGACATTTGATGACCAGATGTCGGGGTAACGCGGCGCGGTGTTGCGTCAAAACGCCGCGGTCTTCAAAGTGAGCAAATTGAAGTGACAGCGATAAGGCAGGGCGTGGCCGCGTCATGCACGTCCCTTCGGTGTGCTGGCTCGCTTGGGTGCGGGTACAGAGTCACCCCGGTCAAACTTAGCGTCATAGGCATCGATAATCCGCGCGACCAATGGGTGGCGCACCACATCGGCGCTGGTCAGGTGGGTCATGGCAATGCCCGTCACGCGCCGCAAAATACGTTCTGCATCCACAAGCCCACTGGTTTGCGTTTTGGGCAAGTCAATTTGACTGACATCCCCCGTAATCACGGCTTTGGATCCAAAGCCGATACGGGTTAAGAACATTTTCATTTGTTCGGGGGTAGTGTTTTGCCCTTCATCCAAAATAACAAAGGCGTGGTTTAACGTCCGCCCACGCATAAACGCCAGTGGCGCGATTTCGATTTGCTGACGCTCGAATGCTTTTTGAACCTTCTCAGCGCCCATGAGGTCGTAGAGTGCGTCGTATAAAGGGCGCAGGTACGGGTCTACTTTTTGCCCTAAATCACCCGGCAAAAAGCCCAATTTTTCACCGGCCTCGACCGCGGGGCGGGTTAGGACGATGCGTTGCACCGCCGAACGCTCCAAGGCATCAACCGCGCAGGCAACGGCAAGATACGTCTTCCCTGTTCCTGCGGGACCAATGCCCAGCGTGATGTCGTAGGTCAAAATTTGTTTCAGGTACAGGGCTTGATTGGCNGTTCTCGCCTTGAGTTCGCCACGGCGGGTGTGCACACTGGGGGCATGGCTGTCGTCGGCCATGTTCATGTCACCGCTTAACATCAGCTGTACGGTTTCAGGTGGGATACTGCGCTGCGCGATTTCGTAAAGCGCCTGGACCAGTGTCATGGCTTGCTCTGCACGGGCTTTGGGCCCTTCGATCCGAAATTGTTCGAATCGGTGCGCGACCTTCACCTGCAGTGCCGCCTCTATGGTGCGTAGNTGGGTGTCCATCGGACCGCACAGGTTGGCCATGCGGTCGTTATCGGGCGGCGAAAAGGTGTGTTTAAGAATCAAACGGATAATCCGGTAATTAGGTCAAAAAGAGGAACCCCAATGATAGGCAAGTTAACGGGCGTCTTGTTAGAGAAAAATCCCCCACAGGTGTTGGTGGACTGCAACGGCGTAGGCTATGAAGTCGATGTGCCCATGAGCACGTTCTACAACCTTGGGGAGCTGGGGCAGGGCGTGAGTTTGCTCACCCATTTCGTCGTTCGCGAGGACGCGCAGTTGCTCTATGGCTTCGCAACGGCGGAAGAGCGCTATGCCTTTCGTCAGTTGATCAAGATTTCTGGCGTGGGGCCGCGTATGGCGCTGGCTGTTTTGAGTGGTATCGGCGTCACTGATTTGGTGGCGGCGATTACGAGTCAAGACACCGCGCGGGTGGTCAAAGTCCCAGGCATAGGCAAAAAGACTGCCGAGCGCCTGCTATTGGAGTTACGGGGCAAGCTCGGCGACAGCATGGTCGCAGGCAGTGTGGTGCGCACAGATCACCAGGGCGATATTCTGCAGGCGTTGGTCGCTCTTGGGTACAGTGAGAAGGACGCTGGCGCGGCCTTGAAAAATATGCCGGTTGATATTGGTGTGAGCGAGGGCATTAAATTGGCGTTACGCGCATTGGCTAACTGAGCCGGGTTGTCGGAGACAATGGGGTTATGAGCATTCAAACAGACGACTTTGGCGCACTACCCGAACGGGTGGTGTCCGCCGCGCCAGTCTCTCGAACCGAGGAGGCCATGGAGCGGGCGCTGCGACCCAAGGCCTTGACCGAGTATGTTGGCCAGGCCAAGGCGCGCGAGCAGTTGGAGATTTTCATTGGTGCGGCGAAACAGCGTGGGGAAGCCTTGGACCACGTCTTGTTGTTTGGCCCGCCGGGGCTGGGCAAGACCACGCTCTCGCACATCATTGCCAACGAGTTGGGCGTGAATATGCGACAGACCAGCGGCCCCGTTCTTGAGAAGCCAAAGGATTTAGCGGCCTTGCTGACCAACTTGGAACCAAACGATGTGTTATTCATTGATGAGATACACCGCTTATCGCCCGTGGTTGAGGAGATTTTGTATCCCGCGCTAGAGGACTATCAAATCGACATCATGATTGGCGAAGGCCCTGCCGCACGATCGATTAAGTTGGACTTACAGCCGTTTACCTTGGTCGGTGCGACCACGCGCGCCGGTATGCTGACCAACCCCTTGCGTGACCGCTTCGGTATTGTTGCGCGACTGGAGTTTTACACGCCCGATGAGTTGGTAAAAATTGTCACACGCAGCGCTGGATTGCTCAAGGTGCCCATCGATGTAGAGGTGCAACGCAGTTGGCGCGCCGCTCACGCGGTACCCCGCGCATTGCCAATCGCTTGTTGCGCCGCGTGCGTGACTACGCGCAGGTGAAGGGGCAAGGTCTGATCACAGAGGACATTGCCAACCAGGCCTTGAAAATGCTTGACGTTGATCCGCAGGGCTTTGATGTCATGGACCGCAAGTTACTGGAGGCCGTGGTGCACCGCTTCGATGGTGGGCCCGTGGGTTTGGACAACATCGCGGCCAGTATTGGCGAGGAGCGTGACACCATTGAGGATGTCATCGAACCGTATCTGATTCAGCAAGGGTTTTTACAACGCACGCCTAGAGGGCGGGTTGCCACCTTGGCCGCCTACCGCCACCTTGGCGTGACCGCCCCCGCCGATCGTGGTGGTGATTTGCTGGGTGGCTAAGCCGGCCTAGGCAGCGCGGCGCTGTTCAGGTGCCCTTGCTCACCCCACGTCACCATGGTGAGTGCGTCGGGGGTCCAGATCAGCCGGTTAATCGCCGCGTTACCCAGGTGCCAGGTTCTGGGCGCCTCAATGGTCTGTCCGGTCGCCAAGCGATACAGCACGTCGAGCACGCCGCCATGGGTGGCGATGACTATCTGTTGGCCTATGTGCTGGGCCGCGATCACGTTAACCACGCCCATGATGCGGTGGCGCAGCGTCAGTAAACTTTCGCCGCCAGTCGGTGTGAAGTGGGGGTCTCTGCTACGCCACGCTCGCGCGTCGTTGGCGTGCTGCTGTTCTATTTCCTGCCAAGACAAGCCCTCGAAGTGGCCAAACTGACGCTCTTGTAAGTCGGGCTCAGTGTGCACAATCAGCCCGTGGTGAGCGGCAATGGCCTTGGCGGTGTCATGGGCGCGTGATAAGTGGCTGCTGTAAATCGCATCGATGGCTTCATCCTTCAAGCCAAAGGCCGCCTGTGTGGCTTGCTGTCGCCCGGTCTCGTTCAGGGGTATGTCGGTGCTGCCTTGTATGCGTGTTGCCACGTTCCAGTCGGTTTCGCCGTGTCGGATGGCAATGATGCGGGTGACGTCCATAGTTATGAGCCTCTTTGAGCGGTCGCGGGTGTCACAGCTCGGATGCTTGGACGGCGATGGCTCCCAGGCCCGGCCACTTGATGGCTTCGGGGCTGGGCAATGGGTCTGCATCAAAGGCCTTGTCCCCCTCTTCGTCCGCAATCCCTGTGGTCTGCAGTGTGGTGAAAGGGTAGAGCTTGGTGTCCATGAGGTGGCTTGGCACCACGTTTTGTAGCGAGGTGAACATGTTTTCAACCCGCCCCGGAAAACGGGTCTCCCAGTCCTTCAGCATTTTTCCGACCTGTACGCGCTGTAGATTTTCTTGGCTGCCACACAAGGTACACGGGATGATGGGAAATTGCTGAATCTCAGACCAGCGCGCGGCATCAGATTCGGGCACATACGCCATCGGACGAATCACGATGTTGTTGCCGTTGTCGCTCACCAGCTTAGCGGGCATTCCCTTTAAGCGTGAACCAAAGAACATGTTGAGCAGCAGCGTTTGCAGGATGTCATCGCGGTGGTGGCCGAGTGCAATTTTGGTGCATTTCAAGTCTTCTGCGACGCGATACAAAATCCCCCGGCGCAGTCGGCTGCACAGGCTACACATGGTCTTGCCTTCTGGAATCTTGTCTTTGACGATGCTGTAGGTGTCTTGGTTTTCAATGTGGTATTCCACCCCTAGAGCCGCCAAGTAGTTGGGGAGTACATCGGCTGGGAAACCAGGTTGCTTTTGATCGAGGTTGACCGCCACCAAGGTGAAATTGATCGGCGCTCGGCGCTGCAGCTTCAGCAAAATATCTAGCATGGTGTAGCTGTCTTTGCCGCCGGACATACAGACCATTACACGGTCGCCCTCTTCGATCATGTTGTAGTCAACGATGGCCTTGCCAACGAGTCGGCAGAGTCGCTTTTCCAACTTGTGGTCTTCGCGTTGTTGTTTGGCCTCAGCGGTTTGCTGGGTTGTGGGTTCTTCTACGATAGCGTTCACCATTCACCTCCTTGCATGCGAATAGAGACTTCGCAATCGTCAAATATTTCGAGTTTTGCTATTTTCACGCGCGCACCAATCACCCCGGGCAGTTGCATAAGTCGCGTCGTGACTTTCCCAATCAGGGTTTCAAGCAAGTTGATGTGCGTTGCAGTGCACTCGTCAATGATGATTTGACGCACCTTGCGGTAGTCCAGCACGTGACCAATGTCGTCGTCGTGTGGCAGCAACGGCTGTCGGCCTTGGTTCAATTCGGCGTCAACTTGTATGGGCTGTGGTTGGGTGCGCTCATGCGCGAGAATGCCGAGGCTGGCAGAAAAGCGCAGACCCGACAGCGTCAGTATTTGATTGCCCGTGGCTAGGTTGTTCGTCGTCATGGTTGTGTTGTCCGGCTACATGAGCGAAAAATCGCGGTCAAATTTAGTGAGGTGCTGGCCGCCATCAACCAGCAAGGTGGTGCCTGTTAGCGAGTGGTTCTCTAGTGCAAAGGCCACCGTTGCCACGACATCTTCAGGGGTGCTTGATTTGCCGAGTGGCGATAGGCGGTGGCGTTCTTGAAACGTGTCATCGTTTAGAAGGTGGCTGGTGAGGGTCAGGCCAGGTGCCACGCCAACGACGCGAACGCGTGGCGCGAAGGCTTGCGCGAGCATGGTGTTCGCGGTTTCAAGTGCAGCTTTCGAGAGCGTGTAGCTGAAAAAATCGGGATTCATGTTCCACAATTTTTGATCTAATAAATTCACGACCACGCCGCAGCCTTGTGCCGCCTCGAGGTGCTTGAACAACTGCTGTGCCAAACGGACAGGCGCAAGGGTGTTGGTTTGCCAATGCGCGGCGAACAAAGGGCTATCGACGGTGTGGGCATCGTCTTGCTCAAACAGTGCCGCACTATTGATGACCGCGCCTAAGCCCCCGAAGGTCTGGATCACCTCGGCGATGATGGCGTCGCACGCATTGGTATGGGCCAAATCGCCGCCGACCATCATGTGTGCCACTTGGGGTCCCGCTTGTTGGCAGGCTGCAAGGGTCTCTGCGGCGGCCTGTTCAGAGTGTCGGTAATGCACAGCGACTTGCCAACCGTTCTTGGCAAGATGCAGCGCAATGTGCCGACCTAGCCGCGTCCCAGCGCCCGTCACAAGTACGGATCGCGGCATGCGCGTGCCGTCGAATGCCCCTAGCGGTGGGTGGGTGTGGGTGGTCATGGGCTTTTAGCGTCAATCAATAGNAAGGGGGTTGGCAGATCAGCGACAATGGCGTTTTGACTGTCTTTGTAGCGCCCGCAAACACCTTGGATATGAAACCCTCAAGTGTACCGACTCCTGCTGACGCGGCGGCGACACCGCCGGAAATGCGGGCCCACTTGGCACGGGTGTTTGCCAAATCCGACGCTTGGCTGCCTTTTGATCAATTTATGGCCGAGGCCCTTTACGCGCCAGGCTTGGGCTATTACGCCAACGCGTTGCCCAAACTGGGTCGTATGCCCAGCGACGGCAGTGACTTTGTGACAGCCCCCGAGTTGAGCACTGTGTTTGGGCGCACGCTTGCTAACCAGGTAGACCAAGCCCTGCGCCTCTGTGAGGTGGACACCGTGTGGGAGTTTGGCGGCGGAACGGGTGCCTTGGCTGAGACGCTGATCACCACGTTGCTGGCCAAACCAGACGCGCGACTGAAGCGTTACGTCATTGTGGAGCTCTCCAGCGAACTGCGCGCCAGACAGCAAGACCGCTTAGCACCGTTGATGACGCAGTTGGATATCCAGTGGGCGACGGCGTGGCCAGAGACATTGGACGCGGTGGTTGTGGGCAACGAGGTGCTAGATGCCATGCCCGTGCGCTTGCTTGCAAGAACCGATGGGCAGTGGGCGGAGCGTGGGGTCGCCATGGTGCCGCCTGATGACGCCCTTGCCGAAGGCCAGGCCCTAGATCATCAGGCTTGGCAATTAGCGTGGTCTGACCGTCCCAGCGACCTGCAGCCGCCCATCGCCGTTGCGGGGACACACGACTATATTTTCGAGTGGCATCAGCAAGCGCAGGCTTGGGTGGGGCAGTTGGCGCAACGGCTGACAACAGGGTGTGTCTTGCTAATTGATTATGGTTTCAGCGAGGCGGAGTACTACCACCCACAGCGCCATATGGGCACATTGATGTGTCATCAGGGCCACCGATCCGATACCGACCCGTTGTCAGCGGTGGGACTCAAAGACCTCACGGTTCACGTCGACTTCACCGCGGTTGCCCTGGCGGCGCAGGCGCATGGTCTGGACTTATTGGGTTACACCAGCCAAGGCCGATTTTTAATTAACTGCGGCTTTGTAGAGGTGTTGCCAACGGTGACAGACGCAGAGCAGGTCCAAGCGCTCAAGCTCATCCACGAACACGAAATGGGTGAGTTGTTCAAGGTCATGGTGCTCTGCGCACAAACGCATACGGCGGCGGTCAACAACGCGGGTGGCTTTATCGGCTTCACCGCTTTTGACCGTTGTCACAGTTTATGAGGGCGTCACGGTGATCCGTTGGGTGGTGGTTGTTTTCTTGGCCTTGATTCTTATCAATGGCTTGCTGCCCCTGCTCAAGCGGTTTGGGGTAGGGCGCATACCCGGTGACTTCGAACTCAAGGCCTTCGGGCGGGTGTGGCCGATTCCGCTGGGGTCGACGTTGGTGCTCAGCGGTCTGTTGAGCTTGCTGACTCGCTGGTTTTAGTTGCTCACGACGGTCGCCCGTCATGCAACCTGCGCGGGCTAGGCGTTAAACAGTGGCGCCAACGCACTGAGGCGTGCCGCATGTATTTGCGCGGCAATCCAATCGCCTTTGCCTTCTGCGTAAGCGGGGTCTTGCATGGCGCGTTTCGCTACGGCCTGCGTGTCTACTTGCTGCGCCTGGTTGAGGGCCGTATTNAGCCAATCCGCTTGGTAGTAGGGGACCTCGGTTAAGCCCAGACGCCCCCGTGCATCGCATTCGCAGGCGCGTAGCACCTGCTGAAAACGCGCGGGTCGGCGCAGGGCGTCACAGCGCTCTAACAGCTTCAGCGTGGCGGATGCGCTCAGGTCTTTGCATCGGTGAACGTGACCGTGCTCTTTCGCCACGACCTCCGCTAATTCGCGACAGTGCTTGGGGACACGCCAGCGCACACAAACATCGCGTAGCAAGGCCAGGCTGCGTTCCTCATGCCCGGTGTGTCGCGGTAAGACGTCGGCAGGGGTGGTGCCTTTCCCAAAGTCATGGCAAAGCGCTGCGAACCGCGTAGTGAGGTCGCAATCAAGTTGCGCGCACATGTCCAAGACCATCATGGCGTGTATGCCGGTATCGACCTCGGGGTGATAGTCTGCACGTTGTGGGACGCCCCACAGGGCATCGAGCTCGGGCAACAGCACGCGTAGGGCACCGCAGGCGCGCAGGGTTTCAAACAGGCGCGATGGCTGCGTCGCCATGAGCCCTTTGGCTAGTTCTTGCCATACGCGCTCCGCAACCAAGGCACCTACTTCGCCGTTGTCGACCATGCGGTGCATCAGGGTGTGGGTAGTCGGATCCACTGAAAAGTCAGGCCAACGGGCATGAAACCGCGCGAGCCGCAGGATACGCACAGGGTCCTCTGAAAACGCTGCGCTGATATGCCGTAAGCGCTTGGCTTGTAGGTCAGCAACACCGTCGAAGAGGTCAATGACCGTTGTTAAGTCCGGTTGCCATCGGTCGCTGCGGGAGGTTGCCACCTGCGCCAGTGTCTCTGGATAGGCAATGGCCAAGGCGTTGATGCTCAAATCTCTGCGCGCCAAATCCTGTGCCAACGTGACGTCAGGCGCGGCGTAAAAGCTAAAGCCGTGATAGCCACTGGCTGTCTTTCGCTCGGTGCGTGCCAACGCGTATTCTTCTTGCGTGAGGGGGTGTAGAAACACAGGGAAGTCTGCGCCCACTGGGTGAAAGCCTAGGCTGGCCATGTGCTCNGGTGTGGCACCGACTACTACCCAGTCGCGGTCACTGGTGGCCTGTCCCATCAGTGCGTCGCGGACCGCACCCCCGACCAAAAACACACGCGGCTCTGCTCGGGGAGCGGTGTCGGTCGTCGTGGTGTGGGGTGACGGTTTACCAGGTGTCATGGTGAAAATGGGACGTTAACCGCCACAGTCTATCCTTTGCCAGATCGGTAGAGCTCTTGAAAATCCAAGAAGTCGTTTTCGGCCAGGGCCTCGTTGCACCACGCTTGAACGCTGGGCAACGCCAATACCCGTTTGACGTAGTCTTGGCTGACCGGTGAGACGGGTAGCCCGTAGGTTTTGATACGCAAAACAACCGGTGCGAAAAAGGCGTCAACCGCGCTGAACGGACCGAACATCATGGGCCCGCCGCTGTGGTTTAGCCACTCGGACCAGAGCGTATCCAGTCGTGTGAGTTCGTCTTGCAGGCCGCTGTTCTTTTTGTACAAGTCCTGTCCAATACCCACCAGGTCTGCTTCTATATTCATAGGGCACAGGCGCCGTAAATGGCCAAAGCCACTGTGCATCTCCGCCACCATACTTCTGGCAACTGCCCGTTCCGCTGAGTCGGCTGGCCAGATGGCATGCTTGGGAAAGCACTCCGCGATGCGCTCCACAATCGCAACCGAGTCCCAAATGGTTAGGGGCTTACCCCCCAAAGTGACGGCGTTGTCTATGAGAACGGGAACCTTAGCTATCACTCCCAATCGTTGGAGGCTTTGTTTGAACTGTGAACCGGGGTCAAAGCTGTCAAAGCGCAATAACACTTCTTCAAATGGAATGTCGAATGCGCGTAACAAGACCCATGGGCGCATAGACCAGGAAGAGTAGTTCTTGTTGCCAATGATTAGTTTCATGTTGCCTTTTTAGGTTCTATACAGGTGCGCGGCAGCATGCAAGCTGGTTGGGGAGAGCCCCCAGGTGCGGGTCATCATGTTGACCGCATCNTCTTTGAGGCTACTCGCTTGTGCTACGTTGTCAACCTGCAGGGAGCGCACGTTGTCACGACTCATCAATGTGGGTCCCGGTAGCTGCTCCATGACCCATGCCTGCATCATGGCCACGGCATAGGGGACGTTGATGACCCACACGCGCGTGTGTTTCCAACGGGCAGTTAGTTGCACCAGTTCGCGTAGGGTGAAGACGTCGGGGCCGGTGCAGTCAATGACGCGTGTCTCGTCAGTTCCGCGAGGTGCGCGCAGACTATGGGTGATGGCGCTGGCGACATCGTTGACCCAAACGGGCTGGAAACGCGTGTTTGCACCCGCCAACGGCAGTATCGGGGTGAGTGCCACCAGCTTTGAAAACAGGTTCAAAAACTGGTCGCGTGCGCCAAAGATAACNCTAGGGCGCAACACCGTGGTGGGACAGGCAGTGAATGCTTGCCATACGGCTTCGCCAGCCGCTTTACTACGTTGGTAATCTGAGGGGGCATCTGGCGATGCCCCGAGCGCACTCACGTGCACCACATGTTGCAAGGGGTGCGTGGCGTGTGCGGCGGTGCANGCGTCCGCGAGCTGGGTGGGCCAGGTGACGTGTGCTTGCTTAAAAGCGGCGGGCGTTCCGTGCAAGATAGCGATCAGGTTAATGACCGCGTCATGACCTGCAATGAGCGTCTGCAGTGCCGCTGGGTCATCGGCCGGGCTNGGCACCACGGTGACGTTGGGTAAATGCGCCAAGCGCGTGCCTTTGCTGGGGTGACGCGTTGGCACGGTCGCCTGTATGCCGAGGCGTTGTAGCTGCTCACACAGGCTTTGCCCGACAAATCCGGTGCCGCCAAAAATAACGACTTTCGATATACGCATGGGGTTCTCCTGTTATGGGACGTCATCCTCGCCGACTTTATCGCCGGCAGGCGCCACGGGACGCAGTAAAGCACCTAGGTCGTAGGGGCTTTGCGCTTGCATTGTTCGATAGATGGCCTGGTTGGCGATTACTTTTTGTACGTAATTCCGTGTCTCTGAAAAGGGGATGAGCTCCATCCAAATAGCNGCCTCCATAGCGGGTTCGTTGGCCTTTGGTCGCCACTGTGCTACTCGGCTTGGGCCTGCGTTGTAGGCCGCTGTGGCCATGGGAACAGATGCTGAGTACTTGGTTAACAGGGTGTGCAAGTAGTTAGATCCCAGTTGCAGGTTGACGTCAGGGGTCGCCAGTTGTCGGGTTTTAAACCGTTTGATGTTCATCCGTTTTGCCACCCATCGTCCGGTCTTGGGCATCACCTGCATGAGGCCGATTGCCCCTGCGCTTGATTTTATTTGGGCATCAAAGCGACTTTCTTGACGAATCACACCGTAGATCAAGGCGGGGTCTAAGTCCAATGATTGCGCCTGTTGAGAAATATTGCGTGCATAGGGCNTTGGNTGGGTNTAGGCCAATGGCGCGCCGGTAGGCATGCGCTCACCCGCCTGTATGCAGCGACTCCACCACTGCATACCGCANGCGATCGCCCCTGCCGCCGCCAGATCNGCCTGNGCCATACCGCCAGGTTGATGGAGTGCCACTGCGTACGTCCACTGGCGCGCCGCTTCTTTGGTGAGGCCCAACGCATAGGCGCTACGTGCCGCTTTGATATTGGGGTCAGCCGCAACGCGCTTGACCGCGGCAGCCGTCGGTCGCGGTCCGTCGACGGGTCTGCGTATAGCTTGCCCCAATGTTTGTTTGGCCAATAAGCCGTAAAAATCATCGGACGTAGCGAGTTGCGTGAGAACCGCAGTGGCGCNTNCACGCTGGCCTTGTTTAGTAGANGCTTGCATCGCGCGCGCGCGCCAAAACTGCCAACGACTGTCGCTCTTTTGTGTGGAGGGCATCGCGTCAATAGACGCCAATACGGCTGACCAGTCGCCTGCCCGCAAGGCCGCACGAACCTGCCATTCGCGCTGTNTGNCANTGAGGTGGGCAGGCGCTATGTTTAAAAATAAGTCGTGCGCGGCGGCATTGCCTCTTAATGCCATTCGTGTCGCCACGACAGCTTGCACCGCCTGCTGCTGTTCGGGACGCAGGTGTTTCTTCCAGCGTTTAAATGCTTTGTCAAAAGCCTTGTTGTTATGTGCGGCCATGCGTATCAGNCCCAAGCTTAGCCACTCTGACGTCTTGTTTTTGCCGGCCTGTGTGCGGTTGCGCGCTAGGGAGGGCATGTTTTTAAGCANCCACGTATAGGGCTGCTTATAAAGGGTTTTCCCGTTCGCACCTGAGCGCTTATCAATCAATGTCAAGGCGCCCAACATGGTTGAGCGACTGCCCCACTCTGCGCCTTGTCGGGCACGTATCCACAAGGTGTCGTTGCTCACCTTTTTATCGGCCACCAAGTCGCTCACGGCGCCTAAGCAGGCGGTATGCCCCGAGCTTTCTTGAAACCAAAGGTCGACCATGCGTTTGTCTGATGCGCCTTGTGCGGCACGACCGCTTGCCCGCTGTGCACGCCACACACCGCATTCGACCTGCGGGTCATCTTGCATGCGGAAGCGGGGGTGTANACGCAACAAGGTCTCCCAATCTTGTCGTTTAATGAGTAGTAGCATCCAGTCGTTGCGCAGCCGATCTTCCCAATAAGTGCCTTGCCAGCGCGCAAAGAAAGTCGCCATGTCTTGAGGCGTCGCATTCGCGAGGTTGGACTTGCGTGTCCAATAAGCGGCCAAGCTCTCGAGTGGGTGCCCCTTGACTCTGGGTAGCAATGCATTTAATTGCTTGGTGTTGTTTCGCGCGTAGGCCTTTTGCATGGACAGCAGTGCTTTGTCTGCTCGGGTNGTACCGGCGATGGCGTCTGAACCCGTTGGCAGGTAGAGGCTGGTCAGGATGAGGACGATGCAGACGGCGCGGCCAAGCCAGTGCAAAATGCGCTTGTACAGACGTGTATCGGATATGAATGTAATAGCCAGAAGAGACATGGATCAATTATGGATACAAGTAGCGGCGACTCCCCAAGAAAATCAGGTTTAACCCCTCAANCGGATAAGTCGAGTTGGCGGCGACATTTGGTGGATCAGCGCCTGCGCATGGGTGANCACGAGGATCGATCGGATTGGCTACAGCGTGTTTTGCGTGTGTGGTTGGTTGAGCGTAGCGATACCGTGATTGGTGCTTACTGGCCAATTAAGGGCGAGTTTGATGTGTTGCCTGCCCTCTTTCGGTGGCAGGAGGCTGGGCGAGAAGGCGATGCCTTGGAGGCACCGATTCAGCGTGGTATTGGGCTGCCTGTGATGAATCCAGAGGATAAAACCCTGAAATTTCATGCTTGGTATCCCGGGTGTCCCATGGAGCCAGACGCCTACAGTATCCCCAAGCCGAAAGGGACTGAAATTTTGGTCCCCACCTTGTTGTTTGTCCCCTGTGTTGGCTACGGCCCCGGCGGCTACCGCTTGGGCTATGGCGGGGGGTTTTACGANAGAACCTTGGCGCAACTCACGCCAAGGCCATTTACCGTGGGGTTGGGCTTTGCGAATGCATTTTTACCTGACCTAGAGCCGGAGCCACACGATATCCCTTTAGATGCCATCTTGAACGAGAACGGCGTTGTCTGGCCGTTGGTGATGCCCAGCTTGGGAGAGCGCGACTGAGGTGTGTGTCGGCCTGTTGTAAGCTGTTTACGGTTTGCGGACTTGTTTAATTAGCACGTCCGTTGTGTTTTATAAGTTGTCTCTTTGGAGTTGTCTATGAGCAAGGCGTTTGCAAGTCAGGCTGACTTATCAGCCAAAAACATCACGTTTGAGCAGCTATCTGCGCATTGTTGGGCTTATACCGCTGAGGGTGACCCCAATAGCGGGGTGATCATTGGTGATGAGGCCATCATGGTGTGCGACACCACNGCGACGCCGCTGATGGCGAAAGACTTGATTGCGAAAATTCGCACCGTGAGCGATAAGCCCATCAAGTACGTTCTGCTGACCCATTACCATGCGGTGCGCGTGCTGGGTGCGAGTGCGTATAAGGCAGAAGGTGCGACCGAGATCATCGCCAGTCAAGGCACGTTGGAGCTGATTCGCGAGCGTGGCGCGCAAGACATGCAAAGCGAGATGGAGCGTTTTCCACGTTTGTTTGAAGGGGCTGATTCTGTGCCAGGCCTGACATGGCCTACCTTGGTTGTCGGTGGTGGCAATCCGGTGGCTGGCGAGGTGCCGGGAAAAGTGACCTTGGATTTGGGTGGCGTTCGTGTTGCCGTGTGGCATCCNGGGCCGGGTCATACCAAAGGGGACACGATTGCATGGGTAGAGGAAGAGGGCGTGTTGTATAGCGGCGATTTGGTCGAGTACGAGGCCGGTGTGTACACCGGTGATGCGCAATTGGCCGAATGGCCTGCGACCTTGGAGGTTTTGCGTGCCTTGAATGCCACCGCCTTGGTTCCAGGACGGGGCGAGGCGATGCAGGGGGTCGCGGGGGTGAACAAGGCGCTGGATTACACCAAGCGTTGGGTGGAGACGCTTTACCGCTGTGGGCAAGAGGCTGCCGCTCAGAACTTGGACTTGAAGGCCGCGATGGCGCATACCCGCCAAGCCATGGACCCCATCTTTGGCCATGTCTTTATTTATGAGCATTGCTTGCCCTTTGATGTTTCGCGTGCCTTTGACGAGGCGCAAGGGATTAAGCACCCCCGCATTTGGACCGCGGCGCGTGACCAAGAAATGTGGGCGGCATTGCAGGCCTAAACGCGCGGTGCGGGATGCCATGACATCCTTTTAAAAGTAAGTACACACTATCGTTTAATCCTTTTACCAGAAACATAAAAGCCCTGATTCCAGTAGATGGCTTCAGGGCTTTTTTACGTTTGAACGACGGCTAGGGGTGTGGTGTCGCGGTATTAAANGCCTCAAAAGTACTGTACATAAACACAGTATTTGGGGCATACTGCTTTCCCCTTTTGCTTCTTTAGGTTGTGTATGTTGCCCCCTGCTAGTACGGCTGTTAGACGGTCTGTGGTTTGCTCCTCTGGCTTACCGTCTTTGGACGCTTGCCTCCCTGATGGGGGCTGGCCATGCGGTGGNGTGATTGAGCTGATTCACGCCCAACGCTCCAAGCAGACCACCGGGGTGCGTGCATGGCAAGCCAATACGGCGTTGCTATTGCCGGCGTTAAAAAGCATTCAAATGCAACCTGATGCGGCATCGGGTGCCGTGCGTCCGTGGGTGGCGTGGGTGGGCCCAGGGTTGGCACCCCCCGGGCACGACGGGGTGCGTACCCAGCCTTTCACGCCGACTTGGGCCGCACAGGGGGTTGATATCAGACGCTTTGTATGGGTAAGTGCTCCGGAGCAAGCCCGCGACGCTATGGACAACGCTTGGGCGGCAGAGCAGTTGTTGCGCTGTCAGGACGTTGGGGCTGTGGTGGTATACGGCTTGCCTGAAAGCACACAGACGAGCCAGATATTACGCCGTCTGCAGTACACCGCGTCCCGTCATCACAAATATGTGTGGGTTATTCGTCCTGCCGAAGCGGCTGCGCACGCATCTCCTGCTGTCCTGCGCTTGCAGTGGTGCGCACACGAGGCATCGGGCGTAGACACGTGGTTGCGCATGTTGAAATGCAGCGGTGCGATGAGTCACCAGTTGATTGCGGTCTCCCACGCGAATATAGCGGTACAGCAGGCAGTACAGGCCGCTAAAACAGTGAGGCGGTGGCGGCGTGAGCAAGACGCGCTACAGCCCCTGCACACCGCACACACCCCGCACCCTTCGCACCCTTCGC
>JGI26088J50261_1000238_pt1 | contig 33634 bp, 26 predicted proteins | sample SaaInl1SG_22_DNA_FD_50261 | JGI IMG/M metagenome (IMG submission 50261)
CGACCGAAGACTTTTTAATCACTGGCTCTGTCGTCGCCAACGGCGCCTTCCTGACGTCTGATGACGGGGCTCAAATTGAGGCCGAGGTCGTCGAGATATCAACCGAGAACAACGATATCGCGATCCGGATCCCCGACGATATCGTGACGGGCGATTACGGCTTCACCGTGATGCTGTTAGACGCCAACAACCCCGCCCGTCGCGCACGATGCAGCACGCCCGAAAACGACATCCACATCGAAAGCGCCGGTGCAGCACAACAACCACCTGTTATTACAAACGTCTACTTTACGGGCGCGCAATACGATGTGAGCTTGTCGGACTTCATGAATGTCAACATCATCGTCATGGGGAGTTACTTGACCTCAATCAGCCCCATTCGGCTGCTTAATGCGCCCAACGTGCTGTTCAACTGCATCGTGTCGACGCCGTTTATGATGACCTACAAGCCGATCAATGCACCCGCGTCGGGGCAAACCGTGATCACGCAAGTCGAGGCAACCTACACCCTGCACGATGCAGAAGGCACCCCCACAGATACGGGGACCGTACTGGCCCCGCAGTCGCTGACCATTACGGCATAAGCGCCAGGATGGGATCGCGCCGACCGTTTAACTGCGGTCGCTTTTGAGGTCGCGCGCGGCATTGAGGGCGTCGCGCGTTTCTGTGGCAACGTGCTTCGCCGCTTTCGCAAAATCCGCGCCCTTGCTGGCGTAAATGACCGCACGGCTTGAGTTCACGATCACCAAACCATCCGTCGTTGCGCCCGCTTGGATGGTCGCAACTGCGTCACCACCTTGCGCACCCACGCCGGGAATCAACAGTGGCGCTGTCGGCGCTAACGCGCGCACACGGCGAATCTCGTCAGGGTATGTCGCGCCGACAACCAGTCCAATTTGACCCGTCGGGCCGCCATCAAGCCACGCGCCTTCCGCCAGTTGGGCGACGTGCTCGAAAAGGCGGGGCGTACCCGACTCGTCCATGAGTCGTTGGTTTTGCAGGTCGTCGCCGCCTGGATTACTGGTGCGGCACAACAAGAAAACGCCCTTGTCTTTGTACTTGAGATAGGGCGTCACAGAGTCGTGCCCCATGAACGGCGAGAGCGTTACCGCATCAGCGCCATAACGCTCAAACGCCTCGACGGCGTATTGCGCTGCCGTGCTACCGATGTCACCACGCTTGGCATCCAGAATCACAGGAACGTCGGGCGCGACGTCTCGCATGTGGCGGATCAACCGCTCGAGCTCGGCCTCGGCGCCCATGGCTGCGAAGTAAGCAATCTGCGGCTTGAAACTGCAGACCAAGCCTGCAGTGACGTCGACAATCGATGCGCAAAAGTCAAAAACCGCTTCGCGGGTTTTGGGTAAATGCGTCGGCAACTTCGCCAGATCGGGGTCTAACCCGACGCACAACATCGAGTTATTCTTGGCCTGTGCGGCCTTCAACATATCTAAAAAAGTCATCCGGCTATTGTAGGTTCTGCCGATCGCTCGGGATCGATCCAAGCACGCCATTCTTCATGCCAAGCACCAGCCGCGTCCGACTTGAAAACCCCCAGCATTTGGACCCGCTCATGGCTGTGTACGGGGGCGTCGCTCACCAACGCCGCCACATCGAGCAAGCCGTTATTACCCGGTGAAAAAAGGCGACGGTCGTCGGGTTGCGACACCGGACCCAGCCACTCGAGACGCCTCAAAAAACGCACCTTGCAGTTTCTAGGAAAAGATACGGTGGCGAATTGCGCCCGAGAGAAGCGAGGCCCAAAACGCAGGCCATCAGGCGCAACCGAAACCCAGTCATCAGCTGAGACGTAATGGCCCGGTAAAAACCAGCGCCCCCGAACATGAGCCAAGCGCTTGACAGGCTCGGCATCCCATGGCGGCGGCAGGGCATGGGTCAACTGCCGAGCACACAACTTGTCGAATTTATGCTGCCAATTTTCGACGCCATCGGGACCAATCGCGAGGCCAGCAGGCGTGCTGGGCTTGGCGAGGGCGTAGAACTTGACCGCCAATTCCGCGTGAACCAAGGCCCCCATATCGTCACGCCACAACGCATCCAATTCACCGAGTTGCTGCCGACCGGGCTTCCCTGTCTCCGGCGGTGCGTAGATGGGCACGCCACTCGCGATCCAGTCAACAGCAGGGCTTTTTTGAATAAAAAAGGTAAACAGCGCCTCGGCCAATCGCCCGAGTCGCATTGGCTGAGCAGCGGACAGGTAGTCATCATCGGGGTGATTCGGCTGTGCCATCTTGTTGACAGCTGCGCACAACTCTGACGGATCATGGGCTTGTGTGAGCAACCACCTGCGAACGGCGTCATCGCGCGCTGGGGACCACAGACGATGACCAAANACACCCGCCGCCGATCGTAAGTCCCAAGGCCAAAAAGCCGGCGCGTAAACCAACCACCACAGATCACGCCATGCCTGGGGCGCTTTCGTCCAAATGGTGGCGTCAACCCCGCGGCGCACGGGCTTCGACCTCTGCCAAAGCGAGGCACATGTCGGCCCAAACTTTCGGCTTTTCCTGTGCGTTGCGCAGCATGGCGGTCAGGGGATAAGTCACCACCGCTGGCACCTGACCGGGCAGTTCGGTCGCATGAATTTGCCCCCTCAATTGACCCAAGGCACGCCCTTGGGTGCGTGTGTTGGGTAGCAGGGCTTGCGCAACAGGCAACCCCATGGCAACGACCATATCCGGCTGTAGCCAAGCCAATTGGGCATGCAAGTAGGGCAGGCACTGTGCCACATCCGACGGCTTAGGCGCGAGGCCAGGGGCAGCGCGGCATTTGGTGAGAGATGTCAAATAAACCTGTGATGACGCAAGCGACATCGCCTTGCAAATCGCCTCGAACAGTTTAAGTTCTGATGGCCCAACCGATGCCCCGTTGGTCTCGGTCGATGGCAGGTGATCCACCACAAACACCCACTTGGCAACCGTGCTGCCCGACCCTGCAACTGCGCCGCTGCGCCCCTCACACAAGCCACACGACTTGCAGGCCTGGAGGGTATCGGGCAGTGTGTCCCAACTCAGGCCGTCGGTTTTGACAACCACTCGCGTGGGGTCACCGACTGACGGGGGCAATGCCGCGCGCTCCGGCTCAATGGCGGTTTCAATCGGATGCAACGGTGGCACAGATGAGCGTTTGGTGGCGACGATGGGGGACGCTGCCGGTACGGTAGGTGCAGCAGGTAACGCAGATGCCGCAGGCGTCTCTGCCGCACTGGGCCATATCCAATGAACACCCATTGCCTTCAGCATCGCACGCGCGCGCCGATCCAACTGCAGACTGTCGTGCAGCAAGGCCGTCTTTGTGGGGGGGGCGGGATCGGTCATGGGATCAATGGTAACTGCATCACCACCGCGTCTTCACGGGCGTTGGCTTTCAACGGGTAGTAGCGTTTGCGGACGCCCACTTGCTTAAAACCGACCCGTTCGTAAAGTGCCAAGGCGCCAACGTTGCTTTGTCTGACCTCAAGCCACAAGGACGTCGCTTGCTGTCCGCGCGACCAAGTGGCCAACGCCGATAACAACAGGGTGGCCCAACCTTGCCGTCGAAACGCAGGCGCAACCGTGAGGTTCAGCAGATGCACCTCGTCAACACCTTTCATCGCGACAAAATACCCCATGATGAGGTGGCCTGTGGTGTTACGCCACGGCGAAACATCGCGAGGCCCCGCGTCACACAAGAGCAATTGCGCATGGTTGAGGTGGTGCACCGCATCCAAAAGGTTACCCGGCGTCCAAGGGTGCGCGTAAGCCACCTTCTCGAGCTCGGCGACCATGGGCACATCACCCACCTGCATGGGTGCGAACTGAACCAGCCGATCAACCGGATTTGTCATCCTCAAGACCCAGCGTTTGCAGCCTTGGTCACCAGACGCTCAGCCGTGGTTTGCGCCACTTTGTCGCGAACGTACAAAGGCCTGGCGTCGGCGGCCGTCACGGCCTGCCCCGCTTGCCAAACCGAAGGCGCCAGATGCAACAGTGCGCGCGCCGATGGCAAAGCGGCTTCCCAGTTGGCACAGGCGGGGTGGTCCGCCAACGTATCGCGATAGACAGTCAAGGCATTGCCGGCGATCCGAACCGCAGCGCCCATGTGGCCATCGCCCTGCGTGTCCAACCAATCGATCAGCGCTTGCGGCGTCAGAAGGCACGGCGGCTGCAGCTCAATGGGCATGGTTGTGGGTGTCACAGCATCGCCAAAAGCGTAACGGGCGACATAAATCTCACCCATGCGCGCGTCCAAACAGGCGACCCATGGCTCAGAGCGAACCGTCTGTTGCTGCAATCGGGCGGCTTGCGCCGTTGCCAACAATGAGTTGACGGGAATAACTGGAATACCACCCGGCCGCACGGACATCGCCAAGCCTTGCGCAACGGCGCAGGCCGTTCTCAAACCTGTGAATGCACCGGGGCCTTGGCCAAAGACAATGGCATCCAGATCACGAAGTGTGAGGCCCGCATCGCGCACCAACCCAGCAATGGCGTCCAACATGCCAGCGGACGCTTTGGCACCGCTGTCACCCTCAAACGTGCTGATCGACCAGCGTGCCACGTCCGGTGAGCCATCCGCTACTGCAAGTGCCAAAGACAACCGCTCAGTGCTGGTGTCCATGGCAAGAAGATGGCGATAGTGGGGAGTGAAAAGGGTGGCCACAGGCGGTTATCAATGATCAAGTGAGTAACCCCTATTGTCACCGACTTGCTTTAGCATTGATGCCGGCAGTGGCACACGACCACCTGCGCAAGCCGAAGCCCTCTTTTGAATGTCCCGTATGCTCGCTCCTCGCCTATTGACTGCTGTTTTGATGTTGCNCATGGGTGTGGCTCACGCGGCGCCTGTCGCCGGTCAGCCCGATANAGAATTACCGCCCGCCGCCGCGGCGAAGCTCGTGAAGGCGTCCGTCCCCGTCGATGCGTTGAGCGTGGTCATCACCCCAGTGGGGACGCCATCAACCCCCATGCTCCGTGTGAATGGCGACCAATCTCAAAACCCNGCATCGGTCGCCAAACTGATAACGACGGTCGCGGCACTGGATGCGCTTGGCAGTGATTTCACCTGGTTCACCGATTTTTATTACACCGGCCGAATCGAACGTCACCGTCTCATTGGCAACCTGCACATCCGCGGTGGCGGCGACCCCAAGTTTGTGGTTGAGCGCATACAAGAGGTGATGCAAACGCTGCGCACGCGCGGCATTACCNCCATCCAAGGCAATATGGTNTTGGATAACAGCGCATTTGATTTACCGCAGGCAGGCCCGGGCGACTTCGACGGCGAAGTGCTACGCCCCTACAACGTACAACCGGATGCGCTGATGGTGAACTTCAAGTCCGTGGTCTTGAAGTTCAAACCCAACACCAAACGCGGCGTTGCAGAAATAGAGGTCGAGCCGCCAATGGCTGGCCTCAATGTGCCTGCCACCATCCCTTTACGCAAAGGCCGTTGCGGCGACTGGCGCACCCACATCCGCGCCACGCTAACAGAGGCATCACGCTACCGTTTTGCAGGCGGCTACCCGAGGGCCTGCGGAGAACAGGAATGGGGCATTGCCTATATTGAGCCNGACACNTATGCCAGCAAAGCGTTGTTGGGTATTTGGCAGTCGGTGGGCGGCAAGTTGACGGGGCAGGTGGTCAACGGGCGCGTACCCGCGACGGCNAAACTTTTGTTGCGCGCGCCCTCCCTGCCACTGCGTGAGATCATCATGGACGTTAACAAGTTCAGCAACAACATGATGGCGCAACAGGTTTTCCTAACGCTTGCCCTCAGCCCGGATCGCCCCGCTACATATGATGGCGCGCGGCAAAAAATCCAACGCTGGTGGGTTCAAAGCATGGGCAACACGACAACGGTACCAGCCATCGATAACGGATCTGGCCTGTCACGCGACGGGCGGATCACCGCAGACGCACTCGTCGCGCTTTTGCAGCACGCCGCAACGCATCCGCGATTCAAAGATTTTTATGACTCACTGAGTATTGCGGGCGTGGACGGTACCGTGAGTCGAATGGGGCAGGATGGCAGCACGCCGCTGTCAATTGGGAACGCGCGCCTGAAAACAGGCTCTCTCAAAGACGTGAGCGCCATCGCAGGGTACGTAACAGGCATGAGTGGCAAGACCTACGCCATTGCAGCCATGGTCAACCATGACAACGCCGCTAAGGCGCGTGCCGCGCTTTACCAGCTGGTTGAGTGGGCAGCGGCGCACTAGCGCGCTTGAGGCGNTCTCGAACGCCATCCCATCGCAACCCGACNGGCGGTGCTTCGACCCATATGTGATCGACCCNTGTTGCATCCAACGCACGCAAAGCGGCAAACAGGTCGTGGGCNCACACCTCCGGATCGGTTGCCATCTCGCGGGTCGTCAGCCCGACGGGTAGGGTTTTGAGCAGTGCGGGTGTCGCATAAACCGCGTGCGACCGAACCGACTCGGACGAGAGCGCGGCCATGCTATTTTGAAGCGTCTCCACATCGCACAGATGGACCCGCGCCTCGGGCGCGTAATGTGACGCCAAGGACCCCGATACCCGCGGTGAATGCTGTTGAACCCCCAGCACTTCAAGCCCCGTGACCGCGGCGATCTCGTCTGCAGTGATGTGACCCGGCCGCAGCAAGACAGGCTTTGGGCCACAAACATCAACGATTGTCGACTCGATACCGACATCACAATCGCCACCATCCAAGACGAGCAGCGGCGCATCGAGTGCGCGGCCCTCAAACTCGCCGACAACATGGGCGGCTGTTGTTGGACTCACGCGACCAAAACGATTGGCGCTGGGCGCGGCTGCCCCCATCACGCCCAAGGCCGCCGCCGCCTTCAGAACCGCCTGCGCAACCGGGTGTGAGGGACAACGCACACCCACGGTGCGCTGACCGCCGGCAGCAGCGCTGCAAACGCTGGGGCGCCGGGGCAAAATCAGCGTCAAGGGCCCAGGCCAAAAAGCTGTGATCAAGGGCCACGCCATCGCGGGAACCCCATCGCAAAGCGCCGCCAGCATCGTGTTCCAAGCCTCGCGATTGGGCTGCGGCGCCACATGCACGATCAGTGGGTGGTCTGCTGGCCGACCTTTAGCGGCAAAAATGGCCGCAACGGCGGCCGCGTTATTGGCATCAGCGGCAAGTCCATAAACGGTCTCAGTGGGCAGGCCCAACAGGGACCCACTGACCAACGCCTGCGCCGCCTCATCAATGGCTGCAGACGAAGCCGCAGAAATACAGCGCGCGGTGCTCACATCAATGCCAAATTCCGAGGACTGCTTGCACCTCTTCAGCCACTTCACGGGCACCCTCAATGGTGTCCGCGGTGACCGTGAGATGCCCCATCTTTCGGCCGGCACGCGCCTCTAACTTGCCGTAAAGGTGGAGGTGCGTACCGGGTAAAGCCAAAACCTGATCCCAAGCGGGGGTTCGCAGCTCGCCCGTATTCAACCAAATGTCGCCTAACAAATTCAACATCACNGCCGGGCTGTGCAAACGCGGCGGTGTCAACGGTAGGCCGGTCATTGCCCGCACCTGCAATTCAAATTGCGACAAGTCGCAAGCCTCAATGCTGTAATGCCCGCTGTTGTGCGGACGGGGGGCCATCTCGTTGACCACCAAACTCAGGGTGTCATTCGCCCCTTTAACAACAAAGAACTCCACACACAGCACGCCGACGTAGCCCAAATCAGTGGCAATGGCGGTGGCTGCTTGGATGGCGCGGGCAGTGAGCCCTGCATCCAAATTCCCCTCAAACACCTCGGTCAGAGCCAAAATGCCGCCCACATGGGTGTTCAGTTGTAAGGGCAGATTCACCACGGTGCTATCACGACCACGCGCGACCACAACTGAGCACTCGGCAACGAGGCTCAGACGTTTTTCAATCACGCACGGCACTTGGTTGAGGGACGCCCATGCCGCTGGCAAGGATGCGATATCAGCGACTTGGATTTGCCCCTTGCCGTCGTAGCCCATCCGGGCTGTCTTCAAGATCGCAGGAAACAAACCGGGGTCAATACCCGGCAGATCCTCGGCCTGGACCAATGCCGCGTAGGGCACGGGGCCAACGGCTTCCGCGTCGCTCATCCTTAACGCGCTGGCCTGAAAGTGGGCCTTCTCGATCAAGCGGTCTTGCGCGACAGCGACCGCATCGGCTTGTGGGGCCACCGGGTTACTTTTGGCCAAGATTCGCAACGACTCAGCTGGCACGTTTTCAAACTCGGTGGTCACGGCGTCACACAGACGCGCCATGCTGGCGAGGGCTTGCACATCATCGTAGTTGGCGAGCAAATGGTGGTGGCTCACCAGGCCCGCTGGGCTGTTTGGATCCGGATCTAACACCGCTGTGCGATAGCCCATTTGTTGCGCAACATGCACAAACATCAAGCCCAGTTGACCACCACCCAATACGCCGAGCGTCACAGGTCGATCATCAGTGGCGGCAAATGCAGGCAATAAGACTGCAGGCTTCAGATTTTGATTCATCTCGAATGGGCTCAGGGTTTCAGACAGGCATTTAGGCAATGGGCGGCACTTGCATGGCTCGCGCAGCGGCTGTCTGTTTGGCACGGTACTCAGACAGTGCCACCGCTAAAGCGGGTGCTTGACTGGCCAGCATCGCGACCGCAAACAATGCGGCATTCGCGGCACCAGCCTGCCCGATCGCAAAGGTGGCAACCGGGATGCCTTTGGGCATTTGCACAATGCTGTGCAGGGAGTCAACGCCGCTGAGGTGCTTCGAAGCAACAGGCACGCCCAGCACAGGAACGGTGGTTTTGGCAGCCAACATGCCCGGCAAATGCGCGGCGCCGCCAGCCCCCGCGATGATGGCTTGTAGGCCACGTGATTGCGCCGACTCGGCATAAGCAAACATGTCATCGGGCATCCGATGGGCAGATACAACCCGCGTTTCAAATGAGACACCAAATTCTGTCAAGATATCTGCTGCGGGCGCCATGGTGTCCCAGTCACTGCTAGACCCCATCACAACGCCCACCTGAATTGTTTGCATGCCAACTCCGTTAAAGTTGTAATTTTACGACCCGTCCCCAAGTAACTGACGTGTATTGCCAACGAAACCATACCGCGAGCCATTGAATGATTGAAGTAACCATTGCCAATTTCGAAGCCGAAGTCATCGAGGCATCCAAAACCACGCCTGTTTTNGTGGATTTTTGGGCCCCTTGGTGCGGCCCGTGTAAAACACTGGGCCCCCTGCTTGANCGGGTTGAGACCGATTACGCTGGACGCTTCAAGCTGGTAAAAATTGACTCTGACCAAGAACAACAGCTGGCCGGGGCCTTCGGCATCCGAAGCATCCCAACGTGCGTCTTACTCATGAATGGGCAGCCGGTGGACGGCTTCACGGGCGCCATTCCCGAAGGGGAAATCAAGGCGTTTTTGGACAAACACCTCCCTGCGGGCGAGCCCGAAGCAGAGGCCGCCCCAGAAGAAGACCTGCCCCCAGCGTCAGAGGAAGACGCACTCGCTGCGCTGGCGCAGGCTGCCGTGGCCGAGCCCAACAACGATGACGCCCAGTTTGCCTACATCCGCGCCCTGTTGCTGATGGACAACCTCGCCCAAGCCAAGGCCGTATTTGAGCCACATAAAACCAAGGCTTTGGCGGTACAGCGCTTGGCCTCAATCGCTTTGTGGCTAGAGATTCTCGAGGGCACGCCTGCCGACGAGGCGAGCTTACGTGCCCACATTGACGCCAATAAGCGCGATTTTGCCAGCCGCTACGCCTTGGCTCAGCAAGCGGTGCGCGCGGGTCGCTGGACGGACGCGATGGATGAATTGCTAGAAATTTTGATGCGTGACAAATCATGGGAAGACGAGCGGGCACGACGCCTCTTTGTCGCCGTGCTCGACATCATCACGCCCGAGCCGCCAAAGGTCGCTGAGGGGCAAACACCACCGGAAGACCCGATAGTGGNGCGCTACCGACGCCGCTTGAGCAGCGTTGTACTGAGCTAGCACCCAACCACTGCGCGGGTGCGGCACGCTCAGGCCAATAGCTGGCTGAGCGCCTCTTGGTATTTGGCACCGGTTTGCGCGATCACGTCGGCTGGCAAATCCGGCGCTGGTGCTGTTTTGTCCCAAGGCACGCCCTGTCGCTGGGCGGTGCCTAGCCAATCGCGCAAAAACTGCTTGTCGTAGCTCGGTGGGTTGCTACCCAAGGTGTATTGGTCTGCAGGCCAGTAGCGTGATGAGTCGGGCGTGAGCACCTCATCCATCAACACCAACTGGTCATCGCTATCCAGCCCAAACTCNAACTTGGTGTCCGCAATGATGATGCCTTTGCTTAGCGCAATCGCGGCGGCGGCATCGTACAGTTGCAAGCTGATATCGCGAATTTTNACGGCCAAGGGCTCTCCGATCATCGCCACGGTTTGCTCAAAGCTGATGTTCTCGTCGTGCGCCCCCATCTCCGCTTTCGCAGCTGGGGTGAAAATGGGCTCAGGCAGTTTGGCCGCGTTGACCAGCCCTGCCGGCAAAGGCACGCCGCAGACCGACTGCGTTGCTTGATAGGCCTCCCAACCACTGCCTGCCAAGTAGCCNCGCACAACGGCCTCAACCGGTATGGGGCGCAAGCGCTTGACCAGCATGGCGCGGTTTTGCACCAAGGGTTTGTCGACGTCGGTGACGACTGACAAGGGGTCATCACCGGTCAGGTGGTTGGNACAAATATCATGCAACTGATCGAACCAAAACAAGGCCATCTGCGTCAGCAACGCNCCTTTACCGGGGATCGGTTGCGTCATGATCACGTCATAAGCACTGATACGGTCGCTGGCCACCATCAAAATACGGTCATCGCCCACCGCGTAGTTATCACGAACCTTGCCTCTCGCCAAAAGCGGCAGAGACGTTAACGTAGAGGTGTGCTGGGCATTAGCGGGTAGTGACATGGCGGACAGGGCTTGGCGGCGGGTTAGGCGATGCAAACGCATCGTCATCGGTTAATCGGAACACCGAGTATTTAAACCGAAACGGTAGGGACTCTCTGGAATTGAGGGGGAATGAGGCAACAAAAAAGCGCGACAGGTTGACCACCCGTCACGCTTTTAAAGACAGCTAACGCAATTTACGCGACGACTTGCGCTAACTGCCCAGCGGCGTATTGTCCCGCGACGACGGACAAGGTGTCACCCTTGATTTTAGCGCCCTGACCCTCGCAGCCAAACTCGACGTAACGCTGCTTGCAAATAGCTTGCGCCGCGGCGCGGGCGGGCTTCAACCACTCGCGGGCATCGAACTTCTCTGGGTTTTCGTGAAGGAACTTGCGCACGGCACCCGTCATGGCCAAGCGGATATCGGTGTCAATGTTGATCTTGCGCACGCCAAACCGGATAGCCTCTTGAATCTCCTCGACGGGCACACCGTAGGTCTCCTTCATGTTGCCGCCGTAGGTTCGGATGATTTCCAACAGCTCTTGCGGGACACTTGACGAGCCGTGCATCACCAAATGCGTGTTGGGGATGCGTGCATGAATGTCTTTCACACGGCTAATCGCCAAGATGTCACCTGTGGGCTTGCGCGTGAATTTATAGGCGCCGTGGCTGGTGCCAATGGCAATCGCCAACGCATCCAATTGGGTGGACTTTACGAAGTCAGCGGCCTGCTCAGGATCGGTCAACATATCCGCCATTTCGAGCTTGCCAACGGCTCCAATGCCATCCTCTTCACCGGCCTCACCCGTTTCTAGTGAGCCCAAGCAACCCAGCTCGCCCTCGACCGTAACGCCCACGCGGTGCGCCAACGCAACCACACGACGCGTTACGTCTACGTTGTACTCGAAGGAGGCGGGGGTCTTCCCGTCCTCCTCTAAAGAGCCGTCCATCATGACCGACGAAAACCCCAGATCAATCGCGCCTTGGCAAATCGCCGGGCTTTGGCCGTGGTCTTGGTGCATGACCAACGGAATATGAGGGTAGGCCTCCACTGCCGCTTGGATCAGATGCTTGATAAAGCTCTCGCCGGCGTACTTGCGCGCGCCAGCGCTGGCTTGCAAAATCACGGGCGCGCCGACCTCGTCTGCGGCGGCCATGACCGCTTGCACCTGCTCAAGATTGTTCACGTTGAAGGCAGGGATGCCATAACCATTGGCTGCTGCGTGATCGAGTAACTCACGCATTGAGACGAGCGCCATCGGGGTGTCCTTTGTAAAAATGATTGGTAACCGGCTGGTAACTTCGCCGGCGAATACCATCAATTGTAGCCAAAACCCCGAAGGCGCTATCCGCCCGCTCCCCTGTAGCTCTCTTATTTAGACCTACTAGACACCGAAACCGCGATGTAACTCGGCTCTGGGCGAGCGGTCTAGGCCGCGACTTACTTAACGCGGCAAATTTTCAACAAATTGGTGCCCCCTGGCTCTCCCAAGGGTTCGCCGCAGGTAATGGCGTAGATGTCACCACTTTGCACAATGCCGCGCTTGATCAAGTGGCGCTCCGCATCCAGTAAGGCCGCATCGCGGTCGGTACTGTTGTCCATAAGCAATGGGCGCACGTTCCGGTACATCGCCATGCGCCGCTGTGTTGCCAAGCGCGTCGTTAGCGCATAAATGGGCATGTGCATATCGAATCGGCTCATCCAGAGTGCGGTTGAGCCAGAGTCCGTCATGGCCACAATGGCTTTCGCCCCGCAGTGATGGGCGGTAAACAGCGCACCCATCGCGATACTCTGGTCAACGCGGCGGAAGCTTTTGTTGGTCGTGGTGAGGTTCAACTCCGCCTCGTTCGCTTCTTCAGCGGCCAAACAAATAGCCGCCATCTGGCGCACCGTTTCCAGCGGGTACTTACCGGCAGCCGTCTCGGCACTGAGCATCACCGCATCGGTACCATCGAGCACCGCATTCGCAACGTCACTCACCTCGGCCCGCGTCGGGACGGGCGCCAAGATCATGGACTCCATCATTTGGGTCGCCGTGATCGCCACTTTGTCTAACTCGTGGGCCATGCGAATCATGCGCTTTTGCAAAGCGGGCACGGCCGCATTGCCCACCTCTACGGCCAAGTCGCCCCGGGCCACCATGATGCCGTCGCTGGCCTTCAAGATACTCGCCAAATGGGGAATCGCCTCTGCACGCTCAATTTTGGCAATCAAACTGGCTTTGTGCTTAAACGGCTCCCCAGCCACGTTACACAACTGGCGTGCCAGCTCCATGTCGGTGGCGCTCTGCGGAAAGCTCACCGCCACATAGTCAGCCCGCAGGCTCATGGCGGTCTTAATGTCATCCATGTCTTTGGCCGTCAACGCAGGCGCAGAAAGTCCACCGCCCTGTTTGTTGATGCCCTTGTTGTTAGACAGTTCGCCGCCCACCACCACCTTGGTGTGGACCTGCTCACCGCGCACGGCCGTCACATTCAAAACGATCAAGCCATCGTTGAGTAATAAGACATCACCGGCCTTTACGTCACGCGGCAACTCTTTGTAATCTAGGCCGACCGCATCGACATCACCGAGCTCCGTGCGATCACCATCTAGGACGAATGCCGCCCCTTCAAGCAGTTCAATCTTGCCTTTGGCAAATTTACCAACGCGGATTTTGGGCCCTTGCAGGTCGGCCATGATGGCGACCTCACGGCCAACGATTTTTGCGGCCTCGCGCACAGCCGTGGCACGATCAATGTGGTCTTGTGAGACCCCGTGGGAGAAATTCAAGCGCACCACATTCACGCCCGCGCGCAACATCTCAATGAGTAGCGCTGGGTCACTGGATGCAGGACCGAGGGTTGCAACGATTTTGGTAGCGCGTGTGGCCATGGTGGAAAATCTCCGTTGGTGTCAGGCGCTCGCGAGGCAAGCGCACATGTAATCTAATTTCACATTGTGACGCAAATAAGTTACCGAGAGGTTACCAAGTTGCAAGGTTCAATTAGCACAACAAACGACAAACGGGCACCGGTGCCAACACCTTTGCCCACTTGTGCCTTTAGACACTCAGGCGTCTGCGCGCCGCGCCAACACCTCGAAGGCTGGCAAGGTCTTGCCTTCAAGCACTTCTAAAAATGCACCGCCACCCGTGGAGATATAGCTGACCTGCTCCGATATGGCATATTTCGCGATCGCCGCCAGCGTGTCGCCGCCACCCGCAATACTGAAGGCCTCACTTTGCGCAATCGCCTGCGCCAGCACCTTGGTGCCATTCTCAAACGCGGCAAACTCGAACACCCCCACCGGACCGTTCCACACAATGGTGCCCGCGCGCTTCAGCTGCTCCGCCAGTAGCGCGGCGGTTTCAGGGCCAATATCCAAAATCAGGTCGTCGGCTTCCACGTCAGTCGCTTTTTTAACGGTCGCAATCGCGTCGGGCGCAAAGTGCTTTGCAGTGACCACATCGGTGGGAATGGGCACGGCCGCACCGCGCGCTCGCATACTGGCCAACACCTGACGGGCCGCCTCCAACAAGTCAGGTTCGGCTAGGCTTTTACCAATTGGCAAGCCAGCGGCCAACATGAAGGTATTGGCGATGCCACCCCCCACGATCAAGTTGTCTACGTTTTTCGAGAGCGCGTCCAGAATAGTTAGCTTGGTCGAGACCTTGCTGCCAGCGACAATCGCAACCAACGGGCGCTTAGGCGCTTGCAAGGCTTTGCCGATCGCGTCCATCTCCGCTGCCAACAGGGGGCCGGCACAGGCAATGGGTGCGTGCTCGGCAATCCCATAGGTCGACGCCTCAGCTCGGTGTGCGGTACCGAACGCATCGTGCACAAACACATCACACAGCGCGGCCATTTTTTTGGCGAGTGCCGTGTCGTTCTTTTTCTCACCCACGTTGACGCGGCAATTCTCCAACAGCACCACCTCACCCGCGGCCACACTCACCCCCTCTATCCAATCCGATGCCAAGCGCACCGGTTGACCCAGTAGGGCAGACAGACGCTCGGCCACGGGCGCAAGGCTGTCGATTGCCTGAAAGGCCCCCTCTGTCGGGCGCCCCAANTGACTGGTCACCATGACGGCAGCACCGGCTTTGAGCGCCATCTCTATGCACGGAACGCTGGCACGCACCCGCGTGTCCTCGGTAATACGACCATCCGCATCTTGCGGCACGTTCAGGTCGGCACGAATAAACACCCGTTTACCCGCCACCGCTCCCTGTGCACATAAGGTTTGAAAACGCTGAAATTTCATAAAAATCCTATTGCCTTCTTGGCGTAAAAATAAAAAGGCTACTGCGGTGCCTGTCTGCAACTGGCGGTGATATCTAATTGCGGTTGATACAGCGCGGTTGACACATCAGCCAAGCCGAGCAGGGTGTGAAAGAGGTTGTCGTGCGAATACGGCTCTCCGGCCTTCGCCTGCAAGCAAGCGGCCGTTAGCCCAAGCCGCGTTTGCATATTGCCTGATAGCCAGGAAATTTGAGGAACGTGCTTTTGCTCAATCGGCGCCAAGCTGTAGGGCAGACCATGCAAAAACAAATTATTCTCTCCCAACGACTCGCCGTGGTCGCTCACATACCAAAGCGCCGCATCGCTCTCGGATTGTTCTGACAACCATGCAATGGCACTGGCGAGCAGGTGGTCGGTGTAGCGCACGGTGTTGTCATAGGCGTTGATCAGCGATGACAGCTCACAGCTTTGTAACGCCGCGCTCTCGCACTCTGGTCTAAAGTCTTTAAACGCGTCTGGCGTGCGCTTGAAGTAGGCGGGTCCGTGGCTACCCATTTGATGCATCACCAACACCACGCCCTTGTCACGTTGCGCTTGCGGCAACGCGTTGATACGGGCATCAATGTCATCTAGCATCACCGCATCAAAACATTCTCCGGTTGAGCATAACTCGGGGTGGGTCTCCGCGCGGGTATTGACGTTGGGCACGCGATCGCATGCCCCTTTGCAGCCCGACTGGTTGTCTATCCATAAAACCGCTAAGCCCGCCCGTTGTAATACATCCAGCAACCCCTCACTGGGGCCATTGGACGGGCTGTAATCGCCACGCCCTAGCGCGGAAAACATACACGGCAGTGAGGTGGCGGTATTGGTCCCGCAAGACATGACATCNCGGTAATACTGCACCTCGCCGCGAGCGGCCAAGGCACTTAATTCTGGGTTGGTCGCACGCGCGTAACCACCNANCTGCCAATTCGCGGCNCGACTGGTTTCTCCCACGACCAAGACCAAACGCAATGGCCGTGCACCGGCGTTATACGAGGTGCCCAGCGCCGCATCTTCGCCAATCACCGCGAGCGGTTTACGGTGTTGAGGCAGTTGCTGCGCTGCCAAATTAATCGCCGCGTACACACCATTGAGCGGGTTGATCATGTAGCGCACCTCTTTGTGGTTACGCATGACCGAGGCGAGGTCCTGAAACACCCACAGCGCCGACANCACGGCCACCGCTAAGCCCAAGAACGCCGCCAAGCTGTTTTGCCAAAGACGCCTAAACAAGGGNGCCGGCGTCACGCGACGTGTCACCACCCAGAGCGCAGGGAGGACGCCCACTGCGCNNAGAAAGGCGATCATGCGCCACGTCATCAGGTCGGCGGCTTCCCGCGCGTCTGTGGCCACCACATTGGCCAGCATGCTGGTATCTATCACGATGCCATAGCTCAACATGAAGTGACTGCTAGCAGCGGCACTGATGAGGAAAAATGCCGCGACCAACTGGAATACCGCGCGCCAAGCGCTCAATGCCAAGAGCGCAAAGGTGGCACCCGCAATACCGACGCCGAACACCACACCAAACCACAATCCTCGCGCGCCCGCTACGCCAGGTAGCGCGGCGAGCGTTTGCCACAAGTTGATATTGCCCACNGTAATTAGCCAAAGACAGACGATGGCAGCAAGCGTAAAACGCGACCATGCGGCAGGGTGTTTGGATAGGGTTGTCATGGGTGTGGGTTGCGCTGTCGCGGTTTCAGTGGGGTTAACCGATTCAAGTATATGGGCTTTGGATGTGGCCGCCGTTACGGCGGCACCCACACCCGTTTAAGATAGCCTGCTGCGGTTACCGATACATGCACTTGGCACTTGACACTTGGCACCAGCGTTCCCACCTTTACGCACCGACTTCTATGCCACCACTTCTGCGCCCAATTACCGCAACACGTACCCGCCTTGGCGCTTCACCATGGCGTGCAATGGCCGCCACCGCGCTCGCGCTGTTGCTGTGGGATGCGAGCGACCTCGACCTGCTGATCATGCAGCACCTGGGGTCGCCTAACGGGTTTCCTCTGCGCATGAACTTCTGGCTAGAGAACCTCCTGCACATAGGCGGGCGCAATTTGGCGATCGCCTTATATCTGACACTGTGGGTACTGGCCTTGGCCTGGCCAGCACGCAGCCACCCTGTGATCGGTACACGGAAGCAGCGAAGCGTATGGCTGCTGGGCGTCCTGATGTGCCTAACGCTGATCAGTGGCCTGAAGGCAGTGAGCACCACCAGTTGCCCCTGGGATCTTCAGGCATTCGGCGGGCCCGCCACCTACGTCTCGCACTGGGCGTTTGGCACGACGGACGGCGGGGGCGGTCACTGCTTTCCCGGAGGCCACGCGTCTAGCGCATTTGCCTTTTTGGCGCTCACTCCGGTTTGGTTGGCCGCAGCAGACCCCGCGCACAGGCGCTTAGGCCGCCAACTTGTCTGGGCAATTGTGATTACCGGCATCCTATTTGGTGCCGCCCAAACCTTACGTGGCGCGCACGAACCCAGCCACACCGCTTGGACCGCGTGGCTATGCTGGGTTGGGGCGTGGGCTTGGTTTACCGCTTACCAAGCCATCAACAGGTGCAGGGGTAGGTAAACACACATCCCACACACAATGGTTCCCAGCACGCCACCGCGGGTAAAGAACCACAGCAAGCCGGCGGCCGCACCGTATAAACGCGCGTCCTGCCAGGTGCTGATGAGCGCGCCATTTTGCATCACGATTTCGGGCACGATCACCGCTGCCATCGCCGCGACAGGCGCGTAATGCAAGCCACGCTGAAACCATGGCGGAATCGGCATTTTTTCTTCAGACCAGAGGAAGAAGGAGCGGGTCACCACAGTCAGAACGGTCAGGCCCAGAATGGCCAGCATGGTCCACGGGTCGGTTTCACCAATCACTTGCATGGATTCAGCCACGTTTTTCTACCCCACTCGTGTCCGCATCACCCGCGTTCACATCCAGCGCGTCATGGCCTGCGTAGGCCGAACGGCCACTTTTTTCGATCAATACGCTCATCGCAACAGCGACCCCAACAGCGACCAAGATATTGAGCTTCATCGGCATAGAAAAGGCCATCACGGCCGCNGTACCAGACAAGGTTGCTGCCAACGCCCGTAAACGGGTGGTCACCAAGGAGCAAGAAATACCCATCAGCGCCAAGATGCCTGCGAAGCTGAGACCCCACGTCAATGGGATGACGCTGGACAACGCAATCCCCAAGAAACTACTGCCCATCCAAGCAACCCACGTCACAAAGCCCAGCGCCCGCCAGTACGACTCCATGTGCGCGCGCTGGGCGTCTGTTTCTGGCACCGTCGGATAGCGCTTAATGAACACCACGTAGGAGGTATCAGTGAGGAGATAGGCATACACCGTACGTCTCAACAAAGGGAAGCGCATAAAGAACGGGCGCACATGCGCGCTGAACACGGCAAAGCGCAAGTTCACGCACAGGGCGGTGAGCCAAACAACCCACAGCGGCGCGCCCGACATGATCAGTGGCGTCGCGGCGAGTTGCGAGCTACCCGCAAACACAAACAAGGTCATGGCACTGGCCTCTACCAAGCTCAAACCAGAGTTGGCAAGCGCCACACCCGTGGTGATACCCCACGCGGCAATGCCCGGCGTGACAGGCAACATGTCGCGAACCCCTTCCGTGAAGGCCGGGTTCGTCGCTTCGCGCTTCACGTCGCGCCAGATGCTCACGACGGCTCTCCCGCCGACACCAAAAAGGTCTCTCCGATGTGTACCGTGAAGCCGTTTAGCAAAACGGCGACAGGCAAGCGCTTGCCCCCGGCGCGCTGCAACACAGTTAGACGCAAGAGCGGTAGTGCCCATCCGCTGGCGTGTCTCCGCAGCGGATATCCAGGCCCTGATCACTCACGCCCACCACCGTCCCCGCAAGGGCATGGCTGAGCGCGCCAGTGACCGGCAGGTGCACGGTTTCGGCATCCCATATTTTCAGTAGCTCGCCTGACGGGCGACCCAACCATTGACCCGTCGCACCCGGAAACGGGTTAAAGGCCTTGACCTGACGCCGCAGCGCATCAGCCGGTTGCGTCCAGTCGATTGCGGCCTCCTGCTTCTCAATTTTGTGTGCGTAGGTTACGCCTTTGGTGGGCTGAACCGTTGGCACGAGTTCGCCGGCTAATTGCCGTCTCAAGGCGTCCACCAGTAGCGTCGCACCGAGGCTTGCTAACGCATCGTGCAGCGTCGCCGTGTCATGGTGCGGCGCGATGGGCAGGGCAGCTTGTAACAACATATCGCCCGTATCCAAACCCGCATCCATTTGCATGATGGTGATCCCTGTCTCTGTATCACCAGCCTCTACTGCGCGATGTATCGGCGCAGCGCCACGCCAGCGTGGCAATAGCGAGGCGTGGACGTTGAGACACCCCAAACGCGGCGCATCTAAAACCCATTGAGGCAGAATCAAGCCATAGGCGGCAACCACCATGACGTCAGCCTGTGCGGCGTCAATGCGGGCGCGCGCCGCCGCGGCATCGTCACTGTAGCGGCCGTCTAGGCGCAGCCCTTGGGGTTGGGCAATGGCCAACCCATGTGCCAACGCACGTGTTTTAACAGCGGACGGCTGCAATCGCATACCCCGCCCTGCTGAGCGATCGGGCTGCGTGAGCACGAGAACAACCTCATGACCGGCTTGGACCAACGCGTCAAGACTCGCGGCTGCGAACGCGGGCGTACCGGCAAAAATAACCCGCATGCGCTAAACGCCCTTTACCGCGCGTCGCGCTGTTGTTTTTGTAATTTGGTCTTGATGCGGTTGCGCTTCAAGGGCGATAAATACGCAACGAATACCTTACCCATTAAATGGTCCATTTCATGCTGGATACACACCGCCAGCAAGTCATCGGCCTCAATCTCGCGGCTAACGCCGTTCTCGTCTAGTGCACGTATGGTCACGCGCTCAGCACGGGGCACGCCATCGTAAATACCCGGCACCGAGAGGCAGCCCTCTTCCGCCAACTTAGTCTCTGCGCTTTGCCAGAGCACTTCGGGGTTAATCAGCACCAGCGGCGTATCGCGCGCCTCACTCACGTCGATTACTATGACGCGCTCGTGCACATCGACTTGTGTGGCCGCCAGACCGATGCCGTTGGCGTCATACATCGTTGCCAGCATGTCTTTCACCAACTGCTTGACGCGCGCGTCCACGACCGCAACCGGTTTCGCAACAGTGTGGAGCTTGGGATCTGGATAACAAAGAATGGGTAGGAGATGTGGCTGAGACATGGCAACAAAGAGTCTTAAGAGTTAACCCCAATATTGTCGCGTTTTTTTGCCGCTTCGCTAACTACCGCCCCGGCATACCCCTATGCCTATTTCTGGGGTGCACGCGCACACTCGACAGCTATGGCCCCTACACCGTCAGACAACACCCCTGCGTGGCCGCTCTGGCTTCGGCTACTACGCGTGCCGGGCCTAGGGCCTGCCCGCATCAAACGCGTGTACCTCGCGATGCAAATGGACGGCGCGGTGGAGGCGGGTGCGCTCGCCCAAGGACCTCACGCGCTGCAAAACAACCCCTTGCTCGGGTTGCGTTACGGACTAAGCGCTGCGCAATGTCATGCCTTTGGCGACCACAGCCCGGAATGGCAGCACACCCTAGACCAGACGCAGCGCTGGTTAGCGCAGGGAGAGACACGGTTCATCGTCACGTTGGGCGAGCCCGACTATCCACCGCAGCTCATGGACATCAGTGACCCGCCGACGCTGCTGTTCGGAGAGGGCTGCCGCGGTCTGCTAACGGCCCCCCCGGCGCTCGCGATCGTCGGCAGCCGAAACCCCAGCGCACAAGGTCTGCGCAATGCCAACCGCTTCGCCGCCACCGCCGCCGAAAGCGGCTTGACCGTTGTCTCTGGCATGGCTTTGGGTATTGACGGCGCGGCCCACGCTGGCGCCCTGAGCGTCGCCGCACAGACGGGGCCCAACACCATGGCCGTTCTGGGAACCGGTATCGATGTGGTCTACCCTCGCCAGCATCAGCAGCTGGCAGGCGATATCGCCGAGCAAGGCTTGTTACTTTCCGAGTTCGTCTTGGGTGCGGGGCCGCAACGCATGCACTTTCCCCGGCGTAACCGTCTCATTGCTGGCCTAGCGCTTGGGACACTTATCGTTGAAGCGGCGCCCGCATCCGGCTCACTCATAACGGCGCAAATGGCCGTCGATATGGGGCGCGAGGTGTTCGCGATTCCGGGGTCCATACATGTGACACAGTCCAAGGGCTGTCACTTGCTGATTAAGCAGGGAGCCAAACTCGTGGAGTCGGTCGCCGACATACTCGATGACCTGCCCCCATTGCCACCCCGCCCCAACCGAACCAACCGAACCAGCCGACCCAACGGTACTGCGGAAGCGGCCGACGACGTTTTACATCCCGGGCTGTGTCAGCACATGGGGTTTGATCCGCTCAGCTTGGACGACTTACTGAGCCGCACACAATGGGATGTGGCAAGTTTGCAAGTCGCGTTATTCGAGCTAGAGCTCGCCGGGCGGGTGGCGCGTATGCCGGGCGGGCTTTTCCAGCAGGTCGCGTAAGCGCGCTGGCAGGTGTGCGACGTTAGACCATTGCTCCGGCATTCGGGTCATCCGGGTCGGTGTCATTGCCAGCGCCCGGTGCTTTGGCCTTGATAAGGTCTTCGCGGCGAATACCCAACCACATGCCCACCGCAGCGGCGACGAACACCGACGAGTAGATGCCGAACAGAATACCAATCGTGAGCGCCAGCGCAAAGTAGTGCAACGTGGCCCACCGAAAAACAGCATGCTGAGCACCATGATCTGGGTCGACCCGTGGGTAATGATGGTGCGACTAATGGTCGACGTAATGGCGTGGTTGATGGTTTCAACCGTGGTGAACTTGCGATAGCGTCGGAAGGTTTCACGAATACGGTCAAAAATCACCACAGACTCGTTCACCGAGTAGCCAAGCACGGCCAACACCGCGGCCAAGACCGCCAACGAAAACTCCCATTGGAAGAAGGCGAAAAACCCCAGAATGATAATGACGTCATGCAGGTTCGCAATGATGGCGGACACCGCGTACTTCCACTCGAAACGCACCGCCAAATAGATCATGATGCCGATGATCACGGCAGCCAACGCCATCAAACCATTGACGGCCAGCTCATCACCCACTTGTGGCCCGACGTACTCCGTGCGACGCAACGTCACGGTGGGATCAGCGGCCCTTAGCGCTGTCAGCACCACCTCACTCTGTTGGCCAGAGGTTTGTCCGGTGACGGTGGGTAGTCGCATCAACACGTCACGCGCTGAGCCAAAGTTTTGCACCGGCACATCAATGTAGTTCAGCGTGGTCAACACCTCTCTAACGGCCTGCACGTCCGCAGGCTGTTCATAGGCGACTTCGATCACCGTGCCACCCGTAAACTCCACAGACAAGTTGAGGCCATTGGTGATTAAGAAAAACACCGATGCGATAAAAGTTGCAAACGACACCGCATTCAGCGCCAACGCATGGCGCATGAAAGGGATGTCTTTTTTAATTCGGAAAAATTCCATGACGTGGTTTCCGTGTTTCTATATTTTTAACAAGCCGTCGGGATGCTTACGCATCCGCATCTTTGGTGACCTTGGCATTCCAAACGGTACCAATCGATAGTTTTTTCAATTTCTTCTGACGTCCGTACCAGAAATTCACGATGCCGCGCGAGAACATGACAGCAGAGAACATGCTGGTCAAAATACCCACACAATGCACCACCGCAAAACCGCGCACGGGGCCAGAGCCAAACGCGAGCAAGGCGATGCCCGCAATCAGCGTCGTGATGTTGGAGTCAAAGATGGTGCCCCAGGCACGGTCGTAACCGGCATTGATCGCCGCCTGCGGCGCCGCGCCTGCGCGTAACTCCTCGCGAATACGTTCATTGATCAACACGTTGGCATCAATCGCCATACCAAGCGCCAACGCCATCGCGGCCATACCAGGAAGGGTGAGCGTCGCCTGTAGTAGCGACAAAATAGCCACTAACAACAGTAAATTAACCGCCAAAGCCACGCTGGAAAACATACCGAACACAGCGTAGTAGGCACACATAAACAGAATGATGACCAAGAAGCCCCAGGTCACGCTGTCAAAACCTTTGGCAATGTTTTCTGCACCCAAGGACGGGCCAATGGTCCGCTCCTCAATGATTTCCATNGGCGCCGCCAGTGAGCCAGCGCGCAACAGCAAGGCAACATCCGCCGCTTCTTGCGTGGTCATGCGCCCTGAAATTTGCACGCGACCCCCGCCAATCTCGCTACGAATGACGGGCGCAGTAACCACCTCGCCTTTGCCTTTTTCGAACAGCACGATGGCCATGCGCTTACCGATGTTTTCGCGCGTCACGTCCTTAAAAATGCGCGAGCCCTTGGCGTCTAAGTTCAGGTGCACGGCCGGCTCTTGTGACTGGCTGTCAAATCCTGGTTGCGCATCGTCTAAGTTGTCACCCGTNAGCACCACTTGGCGCTTCACGATAACGGTGCGGCCATCCCGCTCTAGAAACCGCTCTGAACCAAACGGCACATTACCTTGACCACGCTCCGCGGCTCGGCCCTCGGCGCTTTCGTCAACCAGTCGAACCTCTAGNGTCGCCGTGCGACCCAATATGTCTTTGGCTTTNGCCGTGTCCTGCACGCCNGGGAGCTGCACGACAATGCGGTCGAGTCCCTGTTGCTGTATGACNGGCTCGGCCACACCCAGCTCGTTGATGCGGTTGTGCAGCGTCGTGATGTTTTGTTTGAGGGCAGCGGCTTGCACCGCTGTCGCCGCGGCGGGCAACAAACTCAGATCCAAGCGCAAATCCGTCGGCACACCTGCGGGTATCACCGCAAGTTCAGGGAAGGCCNTACGAATCGCTAATTGCGCGGCGTCTTGGGTGGCCTGATCACGCACACGCAAGATCAACGACTGGTNCTGACGATCGATGCCACTGTGGCGGATAGATTGGTCACGCAAGGTCGTGCGAATGTCCCCAGCAATCGAATCGATTTTCTGAGTGAGGGCGGCAGCCATGTCGACCTGCAACATGAAGTGCACACCACCACGCAAGTCCAGCCCCAGATACATGGGGGCGCCACCTAGGCTGTTGAGCCAAGCGGGGGTGCGTGGCACCAAGTTGAGTGCCACCACATAACTGGGATTGTTGGCATCTGGGTTCAACGCCTCCTCGACCGCATCACGGGCCCGCAGTTGGTCATCGGTATTGGTGAAGCGCGTCTTAATGGAGTTGGTGTCGAATTGGACGCGATCAGCCTGCAAGCCCGCTTCTTGCAAGGCCAACTCCACACGCGTTACCGTCTCACTGCTCAGTCGCACGGTGGCCTTGCCCGGCGACACCTGTACCGCAGGGGCTTCGCCGTAAAAATTGGGCAAGGTGTACAACGCGCCAATTAACAGCGCGAACACGATGACCACATACTTCCACAAAGGGTAACGATTCATGGTTTCACTCACANCCCAGAACGCATAACGCGCGCTCATGGGCGACAACAGGGCCTGCAACAGCAGGCGTAATAAAAGCGAAAAAAGCGGCACCGTTGGCCGCTTTAGTCATGGCATGACCCGAACACGCGGACCATGCCACGGCACTAACTGATTACTTAACCGAGCCCTTTGGCAAGACCTGCGCCACAGAGACGCGCTGCATCTGTACTTCAACGCCGGGGGCAATTTCAACGGTAATGACCGTATCACCTAGCTTCGTGACCTTGCCGAAAATACCACTGCCCGTTGAGACCTCGTCCCCTTTTGACAGGGCTTCGATCATGGCTTTATGCTCTTTTTGACGCTTCATTTGGGGACGAATCATCACGAAGTACAAGACCACAAACATCAACAGCAAAGGCAAGAGGCCCATGAGAGAGGCGGTGGTGTCACCACCGGCAGCTTGCGCGTAAGCGTTAGAAATAAACACAGGAATCTCCAAATTCAAGTTCACGTGGGCACAGTTGAATACCGTACCTGCCACTGCGCATTGTACGGTGAGGGCGGAGGCAACTGGACAATGGCGGTGATGCCCCGTTTAAGCGTCAGTCCACTGCGACAGCAGACTGTCCCAGCGGGCCCGTGCTGCGGCCATATTGCGAGCCTTCACATGGCCAAAGCCCTTCACGTTGGCGACCACCGTGGCCAACTCGACGGCCAGCGCGTGTCGCTCAGGCGTTAAGCCCTTGCTTATGCGCGCCACTAGCGCCATATAGTCGGCGCGAAGTGCGCGCTCACTTTTTCTTTCCTCAGTCAAGCCAAAGATATCCAAAGCCGTTCCACGCAGGAAGCGCAAGCGCGCCAAGACGCCAAAAACCGGCATCATCCAACCACCGAACTGTGACTTGACCGGCCGACCAGAGGCGTCCTTTTTGCCAATTATTGGCGGCGCCAAATGGTATTCCCGCTTAAATTGATCTCCAAATGTGGCTTTTAGGCGCGCATTAAAAGCGGGGTCTCGGTGCAAGCGTGCCACCTCATACTCGTCTTTGATCGCCATCACGCGATACAACTGCTCAGCGACAACACGCGTCAGCGCCAAGGTTTTTCCAGGTGCCAGAACCGCCGACTCAGCCGCCTGGACCGCGCTCACACGCGCCGCATAGTCCGCAGCGTAAGCCGCATCTTGATAGGCCGTCAGCAAGTTGACCCTCAGGCCAATCACCCCTTCCAAACTACTTTGTTGTACCCAAGTGACGGGTTGAGCGGGCGTACGCGCCGCCTTGAGCGCGGCCAATTCAGTCTGTACGTCGGCCCAGTCGTGGGCGCAACGACGCCCCCATGCAAACGCCGTTTGGTTGGCCTTCACCTGCACGCCATTCAACTCAAAAGCCCGCAACAAGGAGGCTTCACTTAACGGAATCCAGCCCTTTTGCCATGCGAAGCCCAACACAACCGGGTTAACGAACAAGCTGTTACCTAGCAACTGGGTCGCCACCTGCTCGGCATCAAACGTCTGCAAATCACCGGGCGCCACCGCCGCAGCAATTTGCGCGGCACAGGCCTGCGCTGGGTTTTGCCAATCGGTGTTTTGCACAAATGCCGCCGTGGGCGCACTGTGGCCATTCAGCGCCACATGGGTGCGTGACGCGTGCATACGCAACATGGTTTCTTTGCTTGCCGTTACCACGGGGTCACAGCCCAACACGAGGTCGGCCGCGGCCGCGTCTACCCGCGTGGCATGCAAGGTGTCTTGGTCGCGTGCGATGGTGATATGGCTCCAGGTCGCCCCACCTTTTTGCGCCAGCCCAGCAGAGTCCAGCGTGACCACGCCCTTTGACTCCATGTGGGCTGCCATGCCAATTAACTGGCCGATGGTAATTACCCCGGTACCACCCACACCCGCAACGAGAATACGCCACGGGGCATCGGTGCCTAGGGAATTAGGAACGGGTAACTGCTCTGAGCGCGGCTCTGGCGCCACCAGCGCAGCCGCCTGCGGCCGAGCTTCCTGCACGCGGCGCGAGCTATCCGCGCCCTTCAGCGTCACAAAGCTAGGGCAAAACCCTTTCACGCAACTCTGGTCCTTGTTACAAGAGTTTTGGTTGATCGTCCGCTTGCGACCCAACGGCGTCTCCAACGGCTCGATAGACATGCAATTACTTTGCACGCCACAATCGCCGCAGCCTTCGCAGACAGCTTCGTTGATAACGACACGCACGTCAGGATCCGTCAGGGTACCGCGCTTGCGACGACGGCGCTTTTCGGTGGCACAGGTTTGGTCGTAAATAATGACCGTGGTTCCGGACTTCTCTCGAAACGCGATTTGCACCCGCTCGAGTTCGTCGCGGTGTTTAACATCAACCCCTTTGGGAAGCGCAGCGCCCGCATACTTCTCGGGTTCGTCAGTTACCACCACCACCTCGGTGGCGCCCTCTGCCGTCACACTGCCAGCTATTTGCAACACGGTGTGGCCCTCTTGGCGCTCACCGATACGCTGTCCGCCAGTCATGGCTACCGCGTCGTTGTACAACACCTTGTAGGTGATGTTTACACCCGCGGCAATGCTCTGGCGAATCGCCAGCAAGCCGCTGTGGAAATAGGTCCCGTCGCCAATATTGGCGAACACGTGCTGCTCCCGCGTAAACGCGGATTGACCGACCCACGGCACACCCTCGCCGCCCATTTGGGTAAAGCCCACAGTTGCCCTATCCATCCAAATCGACATGAAGTGGCAACCAATGCCAGCCATCGCACGAGAGCCCTCTGGCACCTTGGTCGACGTGTTGTGCGGGCAACCCGAGCAAAACCAAGGGATGCGATCTGCCACGCCACCGCCCGCCAGCGTCGCCATCGCGCCGTCTTTGCTGTCCAACACCGATAGGTATTGGCTAATCCGCGCCTGCACATCTAGGGGCAAATCCAACGCCTCAAGCCGGGTAGCCAACGCACGGGCGACCAAGGAAGCGCTCAGGTCCGCGTTACCGCGGACCAACGCTACCGCCTCACCGCCAGCGTTAGGCGCCGTCTTACCCACTACACGGGGACGCTGGGCGTCGGGCAGGTCAAATAAGATGTCTTTCACTTGCGGCTCAATGAGTGCCCGCTTTTCCTCGACCACGACGATTTCCTGCAAGCCGTGCGCGAAGGCCTTCACCGTCTCGGGTACCAGCGGCCACACCGCCAACACCTTGTGCACCCGCACGCCAATGCGTTGGCAGGTTGCGTCATCCAAACCCAGGTCTTGTAGCGCTTGGCGTGTGTCGTTGTAGGCCTTGCCGCTGGCAATGATGCCCAAGCGGTCTTTTGGTCCCGCTACAACGTTGTGATTGAGGGCGTTGGCTTCAATGTAGGCGCGCACTGCAGCCCACTTGACATCAAACAAACGCTTCTCTTGGTCCAGCGCGGGGTCTGGCCAGCGGATGTGCACGCCCCCCTCGGGCATCTTGAATTCAGGCAAACGAACCTGAACGCGATGAGCATCTACCAACACGGTTGCGCTAGACTCCACGATTTCTTGAATGGTCTTCATGCCCACCCAGACACCGGCGAATCGGCTCATGGCGAAGGCGTGTAGACCGGCATCCAAAATATCTTGCACCGAGGCAGGGAAGAGCACAGGGAAGCCGCAAGCCTGAAAAATTTGGTCGCTTTGGTGCGCCGCCGTTGAGCTCTTGGACACATGGTCATCACCCGCTACGGCCAACACGCCACCCAACGGTGCCGTACCCGCCATGTTGCCGTGCTTGAAGACGTCCGATGAGCGATCAACGCCCGGACCCTTGCCATACCAGATGCCAAAAACGCCGTCGTGCGTTTGCGCCTCTTTGGGTGCGAAGTGCAGTTGCTGCGTCCCCCACACAGCCGTTGCGGCCAAGTCCTCGTTGACGCCAGGCTGGAAAACAATGTCGTTTTCTTTGAGGTATTTCTGCGCCTTCTGCAACGCCTGGTCGTAGCCGCCAAGCGGCGAGCCGCGGTAACCACTGATAAACCCCGCTGTGTGATGGCCTGCCTGCAGGTCACGCTCGCGTTGCAGCATCGGCAAACGCACCAAGGCGTGGACACCGCTCATGAAGACACGCCCTGAAGCCAGGGTGTATTTATCCTCTAAGCTAGCCGCACGGATAGCTTGCAAAATATGATCGGGCAATGGTGCATTCATGTCAGTGAACTCCTGCTATTTTCAAAAGTCGTAGCTTCCTACGAAAAAGTTACCGCGACAGCCCCCAGCTTTACGCTAAGAGACACGTCCAGCCATTTAAAGGATTTATAACGGATTTATGAGCGCGGCCACAACACCCATAGGTGCAGGGGCTGCTTCAAACCACCCGCCAGCCGCGCCGCCTCATCCCCCCAGCCTGCAAAAAAATCTGCCCGCACGGCGCCAACAATCGCACCGCCCGTGTCTTGAGCCATCACCAGCCGCGCCCCACGCATCGTTGGGCCCGCCGTGGTCATCCAAACGGGTGTGCCGTAGGGGATACTCCGCCGGTCCACCGCGATGGAGCGCATCGGTGTCAGGGGAACGCCTTGGGCGCCACGCGGGCCAGCCGCGGCATCGATCTCGCTCAAGTCCTCCTCTTGGAAAAAGACCGTTCGGGGGTTACGCCACAGCACGCCCTGCACCGCGTCTGGCTTCTGCGCGGCCCAAGCCTTGATGGCTGGCCACGACGGTTCCGTAATGTCTCCCGAGTCCAACAAGCCGCGGGCCACGCTCTGATAGGTGTGGCCGTTGTGCGCGGCAAAGGCCAAGCGCGCGACCTGAACACGTCCATCAGGCTCGGTAATTTCTAAACGGCCAGAGCCCTGTATTTGAATAATCAACGCATCGATGGGATTCGCCATCCAAACCAACTCGCGCCCTTTCAAGGCGGCCAGGGCACGGGGATCGGTCTCCATTTCTTCCCGCGTAAACCAAGGGCTGCCCGAGGTCAACCCCGGCGGCGGCGCATACATCGGCGTCTGGTGAGTCGCTGTTTTAATACGGCTAGCCCGCATCATCGGCTCAAAGTAGCCGGTGAGTAGGCCCCGACGCTGACCATCAAGCGCCGTCACGCGATAGGGTTGCCATGTGCGCATGATCCACTCGTAGCGTTGCGCANTGTCGCCAATACTTAAACGTCGGATGGCGTCGCATTGCGACGCCAGTGCGCGCGCTGGCCGCTCACAGCTGCGTACCCATGCCGCCCAAAAAGACTCTAAGTCATCACTTCCCCAACCCGGCACTTGACGCCAGTAAACCGGTTGCCAAAGCGCCTCCTTGCGGCGAACCACAACCGGCAAAGCTTGCGCCTCGTCCCANGCCAGCCCGTCACGCAACGCCGTATCAGCAGGCGGCGACGGCAGGGCATCNATGACGGCATCACTGGGCTCCGCTGTGACCGCCTCGGTCACTGCAGCCGTCGCCCCTTCTTTCGGGGCATCGCTTGGCGTCGACATGGGGGGGGCGGGCGGTGATGGGGTCGCGACGGCCGCTGGCGATGTCCCCGGAGGCAGGGCGGCCAATACGCCACGCACCGGTGCGCACCCGCTTACGTTTCCTACAATGGCAGCAACCAACGCCCACCGGACTAAGGCTCGCTGCCTGTGTTTAACGTCAAAAATTGCTGTTCGCAAAAAATTCTCCATGACTCTGCTTTTGCTTGAAGCGCTAGGCGCCTTGCTCATTTTCGTTTTCATTATCTGGTGGACCATGTTCTCTGGGAGAAAAAATGGCGAGCCTATCGATCCCCCCGCCGATGAGCGCAAGGAATCCGAGAACAAACCCAAGTAAGCCGCGACGCCAAGGCCATAGCGCCAGTGCCTACTTCGCCGTTGAAGCCGGTATCTTCTGCTTCATCGCGTCATCCACTTTCACGTCCGCAACGTCTGGGTCTGCCCACGAGCCCGTGACATGAAAGCCCTTCACCGTCACCCGGTTAATCAAGCCATCGAGAAACTCGTTGGCAAAGTAGGTCACCACGCCCACCACAGGGTTGGCCGCTGCGGCCAATAAAGCCAGCGTTCCGTTATCAACTTTGGGAACGACCACCACGTTTAGGTCTTGTGTCTCGGCCTTCATGTCCGCCGACCCCTCCATTAAAACCAATGCGCCCAGCCCCTGCATCGTAAGGTTATTGGTCGTCAACACCCCGTCGCGTATGGTGGCACTCCCGCGCACGCCATCAAAAGAGAAGCCTTGAAAAAACACGTCACTGAAATCAAGGGTCAGGCGCCTTGGTAACGACTGCAAGCTGAGGACGCCAAGCAACTTAGACAAGCCCGGNTCGGCTTTAAGGAACTGACCCTTTTGCATGTCGACGTNAAGCGCCCCACTCAGGCTAGGCGTATGAAAGCGCGTGGGGGCACCCAACCATGCCAACTGGCCCGACAGGCTGCCGCTACCCGCTCGCAACACGCCCGGCATACCGAACCGAGTCAGCAAGGCACCCCCATCGCGCACGGTCAAATCCACATCCAAATACGTCCGACGTGCGGCGCTCTCTGCCGGCAGCTTGGCCTTACGAGCCACCGGGGCCCACTGGCCCGTCGCCTGAAAGCTGGCTTCGGCCATATCCAAACGTAAGACCTCAATTTGCCACTCATTCGCCACCTTGCCCCCCTCTTGACGCGCAAGGCGGTTGCTGGCTTGCAATTGGAAGCGGCCGAGATCCCGCCCGCTAAGGGTGAGCTGGTCAACGGCCACATCCAATGCAGGCATGGCTTTTGGCTGGTTGCTGAGCAGATCGACCACGTCGTTGGTTTGGGCTTCGGCCAAATTAAGCATCGCCAGACGTGCNTANAGCTTGTCTTGCGCTCCCTGCTGGCCGAAGTTGTACTGGACGTAGCCATTTAGCTCCTCAGCCAGTACGTTGGCACGCCACANCGGCCCGGCNCGACTGCCGCCCAGAACGACTTGGTGAAAGCGCCGTCCCGATACCGTCACAAGATCAGCGGCACCCACAATCGTCGTCGGCAAGTAGGCCTCAAACGCCGCCAACATCGACGCCGCGTTGACGCCACCGCTGGTGGTCACCGGGCGCGCGGGTAGCGCAACACCGACACGAACCGGCGGTGTTGGTGGCTCAAATACAGCCATCCATGCGTCGGCGTTAAACGCGGGCATCCGAATGTCCGCGGCCACGCCACTCTCCGGGAGGGTCACGGGCACGGCGTCGGCGCTACCGAATACNTAGGCGCCCCTCACCACATCGGGCTCACGCAGCGCCAAGCTGATGGGCCGCACGTCGGCTGTAACGGCGGCATAAGCGCGCTGCACGCGCGCGCGCAACAAGGGTGCACCCACCGGCCCGATGTGTAACCCAAATTCTTGACCACGCACCATGTCTGTGGGCAACGCACTGAGTGGTGCTGTTTGTAACACNGCCTGTAAATCCCANGGCGTTCCACTAAGCTTATTTAGCGGGGCTGGCAAATCAATCGCCATCTCGGTTAGCGGTGCATTCAGTTTCAGCTCGAACCCAGACTCAGGGGTCTGCCGAACAGAGGCGACGAAACGGGCTTCTCCACGCGCCTTTCGCGCGGCCAACGCCAAGCGGCCTAACGCAGGCGTTCGGGCAATGGATTCTGCCCGCAGGCTACCCCGTACTTGCGCTTGCAACATCGACTCCCCCGTCGGCGACAGCCGCCACGTGCCCTCGCCCATCATCGGACCACCCAACCACGTGGCGGAGGCGTTGGACACCGTGATCGACTGGTCTGTAAACGCAATGCGCGTGCTAAGGTCTTGCAACGGCGGCAAAGAAGGGAAGGGTCTTAGCCCCACTTTAGACAGGCTGACCCCGCCTCGAACACCGACGGGCTCCACCGCACTCGCTGCCAGCGGCACAGCGAGCTCAAGACGCAGTGTGGCCTCACCATCACCCTGCCAGTCACGCATATACCCTTGGGTCTTGGCGGCCAGTGGGCTTTTATTTAATTGAGACAGCCAAGCGCTGAATGGTCCNCTCGCGTCGAGTACGACGGTCATGGGTTTTTGGCCACTGATCTGGGGTATCTCAAACGACCCATCCGTCAACACAATGGCTGGCGCGTCGCGCAGGCGGCCCGTCGCTTTTGAGAAGCGAATGGCGTTGTCCCGCATCTCAAATTGCCCGGCCAATTGCGTCAGTGCCGGCCACGCCAGTTCTGGCCCCAACTGGCGTCCAACATCAAAGGTCGCCTGCGTAATATCCGCGCGAATGTCCAAGTGCCCCTCTTCTCTGGACGCAAAAGGGAAAGCTTCCAGCGCGCCATCAAACGCCACACGGACGTCGTTGGCGCGCCCTGCGAGCAAATGGGTCGCCAAGTAATCACGCACACCCTGCGTCTTTCAAGGTCAATGGGAAGTAACGCGGCAAACCGTTCAGGTCCACGTGATCCGCATTAAGGGTCAGCGTTAGACGACCGGCCGGGTCGGGGCCAGAGCGCCAGAGCACCGCCCCGTCAAGGCGGCTACCACCCGTGGTCAGCGTCAGAGCGTCCGTCCGCACGGTCCACTCATTGGCCGGTGCCTGCGGGGCGGTCCACTGCATATCCGCCGCCAAACTGTCCACGCCTAACACCGGGTCAGCCCACAAGCCGGGTAAGGTCCAGCGCCCCGCCGCCATCTGCAGTTGGAGACGTCCGCCGAGTTGGTCTCCGGTCCACGTCACATCCAGCCCATCCACGCCCGGGCGGCCCAAAGGCGCATCTCCCTCTGGCGAAGCGGCTAACCACGAGACACCGCTGGCTTGCCCATTGGTCTTGAACGCCAGCGGTGCCGCGAGGTCACCGGTCCACGCCACGCTCGCTTCGCGCACCAAGCCCTGTGGCGCATAGGTGCGCAAGGCCCCTAACGCGGTAGGGCCCAACGGCAAGCGATTACCCAACTCGCCCAGTAATTTGAGGTCTAAATAGGTCCCGGTTAGCCGTCCTTTGCCGGGTTGGTTGCCATCGCTCGCCTGCCAATCGAGTTGGGCGTTACCGCCCGGCCAACGCAAGCCATCACGCGTCTCAAATGCCAAGCCCTGTGTGCGCAGCGTCCAGTCCGTGTCGGTCTCTGACCAATCCAGCTGCCCGGCGAG
>JGI26088J50261_1000253_pt1 | contig 32885 bp, 35 predicted proteins | sample SaaInl1SG_22_DNA_FD_50261 | JGI IMG/M metagenome (IMG submission 50261)
AACAGAATGTCATTCCTGTGAAAACAGGAATAAAAAAAGCCCCTTAAAAAAGGGGCCTTACAAATGTAATCTAAAAGTAATACTAGTCGTTCAGGGCTTCTGCACCACCCACGATTTCTAAAATCTCGTTGGTAATAGCTGCTTGACGGGCCTTGTTGTAGGTTAACTTTAATTGGTCCCTCAATTCTGTTGCGTTGTCTGTTGCCTTGTGCATGGCGGTCATACGTGCACCGTGTTCGCTGGCAAAAGAGTCGCGTAATGCCTTAAAAAGTTGCATTTTGATGCTTTTAGGCAGTAATTCATTGACAATCTCTTCTTGGGTTGGCTCAAAAATATAATCGGCAGTAGCGTTTGCACTATCGTTTGCTTCGGCAACGATTGGCAATAGCGTTTCTGTAGTAACAATTTGCGTGGCTGCGTTTTTAAAACGGTTGTANATAACCACCACTTTGTCGTATTCTTTGTTGGCAAAGGCCTCCATAAAGCCTTCGGCAATGTCACTTGTGTTGGCAAAATTCAAGTCATCAAAGATTCCATTGTTGTTTGTGGCAATGGTTTTCGTTTTTGACAAGATATCGTTTCCTTTTTTCCCCAAGGTGATTAAACTAATCTCTTGTTTACTGTTTTGCTCAACGTAGTGGTTAACGGCTTTGATAATGTTAGAATTGAATCCACCACACAAACCACGGTTGGAGGTAATTGCTACCAACAACACCTTTTTTACAGGGCGTTCTTGTGTGTATGGGTTAGGCGTATCTCCATCGATGGAACTGCTCAGGTTTTGAATCAATTCTGTCAACTTATCGGAATACGGACGCATGGCAGTAATGGCNTCTTGCGCTTTTTTGAGCTTCGCTGCCGAAACCATTTTCATGGCCGAGGTAATTTGCATGGTCGAAGAGACCGATGCAATCCGATTCCGTATTTCTTTTAAGTTCGCCATAGCGGTCTATTCAAATTGTGCTGATGTGCTTTTGGCCACAGCGTTCAATGTATCCAACACCTCGTCGGTTAATTTCCCTGTTTTGATGGTGTCTAAAACGTTGCGGTGTTTTTCGTTTAATTCTGCTAAAAACGCTTTTTCAAACGCCTTTACTTGGGTAACCGGAACGTTACGTAATAGGTTCTTAGACCCTGCATAGATGATCGCTGTTTGATCTTCTACTGTGTAAGGGTCGTTTTGTGCTTGTTTAAGTATTTCTACGTTACGACGTCCCTTTTCGATTACGTTTAGGGTTGCTGCATCCAAATCAGATCCAAACTTAGCAAAGGCTTCTAATTCGCGGAATTGTGCCTGATCTAATTTTAATGTACCAGATACTTTTTTCATGGATTTGATCTGCGCCGACCCTCCTACACGTGATACCGAAATACCTACGTTAATGGCTGGTCGAACTCCTGAGTTGAATAAGTCAGACTCCAAGAAAATTTGTCCATCGGTAATCGAAATTACGTTGGTTGGNATATATGCTGATACGTCTCCCGCTTGGGTTTCGATGATCGGAAGTGCCGTTAAAGATCCACCTCCTTTTACCTTATCTTTTAAGGATGCTGGTAAATCGTTCATTCCTTTTGCGATGGTGTCGTCTGCAATAACTTTAGCTGCACGCTCTAATAAACGGGAGTGTAAATAAAATACATCTCCAGGATATGCTTCACGTCCCGGTGGGCGACGCAATAACAAAGAAACCTCACGGTAGGCAACTGCTTGCTTCGATAAATCATCATAAATGATCAATGCTGGGCGACCCGTATCTCTAAAGTACTCGCCAATTGCAGCTCCTGCCATAGGGGCATATACTTGCATTGGCGCTGGGTCAGATGCGTTTGCAGCAACAATGGTTGTGTAAGCTAGTGCGCCTTTGTCTTCCAATACTTTTGCAATTCCTGCAACCGTAGAAGCTTTTTGTCCAATGGCAACATAGATGCAATATACTGGCTCACCTGCGTCGTAAAATTCTTTCTGGTTAAGAATGGTGTCAATACAAACCGTTGTTTTCCCTGTTTGACGGTCACCAATCACCAATTCACGTTGTCCTCTGCCCACGGGAATCATCGCGTCAATTGACTTGATTCCAGTTTGCATTGGTTCGTTTACTGGTTGACGGTAAATTACTCCAGGTGCTTTACGCTCAAGAGGCATTTCGAAGGTTTCGCCTTCGATAGGGCCTTTTCCGTCAATGGTGTTTCCAAGAGTATCCACAACACGTCCAACAATTCCTTCACCAACATTGATGGAAGCAATGGTGTTGGTGCGTTTTACGGTATCACCTTCTATAATTTCTTTGGATGGGCCTAAAAGCACCACCCCTACATTGTCTTCTTCTAAGTTTAAGACCATGCCCTCAAGGCCAGAGTCAAAACGAACCATTCACCGTATTGTGCGTTAGATAATCCATACACACGGGCGATTCCGTCTCCTACTTCCAATACAGTTCCTACTTCATCTAAAGAAGAAGAAGTGTCGGTTCCTGCGAGTTGGTTTTTTAAGATTGCTGAAACTTCAGCGGGTTTGATTGCTGCCATAGTTTTTTCTTTATGCGCTATAATTCGTTTGTGTAAATTCTCTTTTCAATTGATCCAATTGATGGGCAACACTTGCATTGTATTGCAAGTCGCCAATACGTAAAATAAAACCACCAATAATGGATGGGTCAATAATATTTTCTAAGTTAATTTTTGCTGAAGACAATTGGCTTGCTTTGGCTAAAATTGTTTTTTCCAAAGCAGGTGTTAATGCCACAGCAGTTGTTACTATTGCCGTTTCCTTTCCTTGGTGTTTTTTTAATATATCCAGGTAGGCAACTGCTACTTGATCCAATAAATCAATGCGATTATTGGTGGCAAGTAGAGCAATTACTTTATTGGATAAAGGACTGAGGGAGGCAAACACTTGCTGCAAACTGTCTTGTTTGACACTGTTCGCAATTACAGGATTTTCCAAGAATTGGCCCAATGCATTATTTTCCGCAAATACGGATACAATGTATTCCATGTCTTGCGCCAAAGCGGCTTCTTTATTTTGTTCTAAAGAAATGCTTAGGGCTGCCTTTGCATAACGTAATGCTGCGCGGGTGTTTCTCATTGCTTAATTAATCTCTATCTCCTTAACTAGTTTTTCAACCAGTTGTTCTTGTTTCTTTTGATCAGCCAATTCGCCTTGCACGATTTTCTCTGCAATGTCGATGGAAAGGCTTGCCATTTGATTTTTAATGTCATTAATGGCTGCATTCTTTTCTTGTACAATAGCTTCCTGTGCTGCAGCTGCAATTTTGTCTGCTTCTGTCTTCGCTGCATCTTTTGCTTCGTTGATCATTTGAGTACTTGCCTTTTTGGCTTCTGCCAGGAGGGCTTCTCGTTCTGCACGCGCTTCTTTCAAGATTCGCTTATTGTCTGCCTGAATGGCTTCCATGTCTGCTTTTGCTTTNCCAGCAGCTTCTAAAGAATCCTTTATGGTGTTTTCGCGCTCTTCAACGGCTGAAAGTATTGGTTTCCAAGCATATTTAGCCATCAATAAAAGCAAGCCTACAAAAAGTAAGGTTTGCCAAAAAAAGAGACCAAACGAAAATTCTTCTACTAATTTTTCCATNTCATTTAAATGTATTCAATTAAGAAAAATAAAGCTGCCGCCAACCGCGTACAGCTTTATTTAAAAAATGATTTAGCTCACTGCAAAAAGTGCAGCAAAACCAATTCCTTCAATCAATGCAGCTGCGATTAACATAGCTGTTTGAATTTTACCGTAAGCATCAGGCTGACGTGCAATTGCGTCCATAGCAGATCCACCGATACGACCGATCCCCATTCCAACACCAATTACGACTAAACCTGCTCCTACCATTACTGGAATTTCCATAGTGTGTNATTTAAATTAAACAATCATTTTCAATACTCAATTGAGTAGTGTTTGGTTAATGATGCTCGTGCTCTTCGGCTGCAAANCCAAAATATAGTGCAGAAAGCATCGTAAATATATATGCCTGTAACAAGGCAACTAAAACTTCAATCAATGAAATGGCAAAAGCAAGTCCGAAAGACAAAGGGCTTCCTAACCAACTTTTAAATATAAACATCAATCCAATTAAACTCATCAAGACAATATGTCCTGCTTGCATGTTTGCATACAAACGGATTAAGAGTGAAAAGGGTTTGATAAAAATCCCCAAGACTTCAATAGGAATTAAGATAATGTATAAAGGTACTTTAGCGTACCAAGCCATGGTACTTCCAAGAGGATCAAAAATGTGTAACCAGTAATCTTTTGTCCCAGTAAGGTTGGTGATTAAAAAGGTCAAAAGTGCAAGGCCAAAGGTAACAGCAATATTTCCCGTAACGTTAACGCCAAGAGGTGTGAGGCCTAGGATGTTCAAAAACCAGATAAAGAAAAAGATGGTCAACAAAAAACTCATGTACTTTTTGTATTTCTTGTCTCCAATATTAGGTCGGGCAATGTCGTCTCTAACATACAAAACGATTGGTTCGAAAAAGCGACCAACTCCTGCGGCGATTCCGCCATTCTTTGCGTAAGAATCTGCCAAACTTTTAAAGAGGAAGAACATTATTAAAAAGACGATCATCATACTTACCACGCTTTTGGTAATTGACAAATCGAGTGGTTTGTTATTTGTTGCATGCTGGGCCTCATCATAATTAATGGTTCCAGCTGCATCCGTTTTATATATTTTGTTGTGATGAAGGGCATAATAATTCCCGTCAACATTGGCCACGGTTTCGCCGTGATGAAATTTGGATGAAGAAAAGACTTTCAGCCCATTGTCCCACAAAATGATGGGCAATGGAAGGCCGACATATACATGTTCTCCTTGGTCGTTGGTGTAAGAGAAAAAACTGAAGTCATAGGAATCTTGTAAGTGATGCGCAATGTATTCTTTGATTTCGGCTTTGAGGTCTCCCCCTTGGGCTTGATCTTTTGTTTCTCCAAAAACTACACTAGAGCAGAGAAGGGCAAGAACAGCAGCGCTCTTTTTAACGCGATTTAAAATAGTTGATTTCCTCTTCATTTCGAACTAAAATTCGTGTGCAAATGTAGTGCTTTAAACGAAAAGGAAAAACAGTTCCGGCTTATATTTTATTCAATTTGGAAATTAAGATTCGTGTTTCCAAAAACAGGCCCGTAAAATAGGGCGTCAAAAAGCTTGTTTTTTCTAAAATTGTTACTTGACCATCTTGCTTAAAAACCGGCCACAAAAGAAAAAAGAACAGGGCAAATTTNACAGCACTTAACAACATATAGAGCCAAGCAACATTGTGACTGTAACGATTGAATGCTGCGAGTAATCCCCATAAAAAAAGAATACTTAACGCAAAGTTCCCAAGATAAACCTCAACAAAATAGGCTTCTGTAAAACTATGTCCTAGCAGAAACAAAGCCATTGAATGAAGTACACACACCATAGCAAATAGCGCTGTAAAAGGAAGGTAAATTGTTCGAAGCGTGGGTCCTATAATTTCTTTGTTTGTTGGATGATTCGTTGGATGATGACGATTATACCGAAAANNCAGCAGCCAAGTGTCCACCATGGTTTGGATGTTGCATTCTTTTGGTCAAGAAACTGACCTAGGGAAACAGCAGCATACATCAAAACGCCAATTTGAATGGCGAGGGAGGAAAAGATTAACCAAGCATTAGGCTGTTTTTTCATGTTTCCCCGCAATTGATTTTACATCTGTAGCGGTTTTCATTGAACAGTTCGCGTTTAGTGTCGCTCCTGATTCAACAATCAGTTTTCCAATAACAACGTCTCCTTCAACCACAGAGGTTGCTTTTAGCGAAAGGCTTTCTTTTACATCAATCTTTCCGTTGAATTTCCCTTCAACATCTGCATAGGTGCAGCTCACTGAACCGTTGATATATCCATCTTTACCGATAACCACTTTGCCAGAAGTAANGATTGACCCTTCTAGAGTGCCATCAATTCTAAAATCTGCATCTGAAGAGATGTCTCCCTTGATTTTGGTNCTTTTCTCAATTCTGTTAGGTTGTCCGTTGGTTTCGTTATTTTTCATTATTGTAAACTTTTGTTATTTGGGTTGCCAGCTTTTAAGTCGCTGAATTTCTTCATATTGAGCCGATAAAAGTACAAAATTATTTGTTTTCTTATCGAAATTTGGGATATCTCCCCATAGTTTTAAGTAAAATTGTTGGTCTGGGTATTGGTTTTTTGTGTGCACAACAATAAAATCTGTTGTTTTGTCGTACACGTCTCTTGATATTTTCCAACGACTGTTTGGGTCATTCTCCATCGCTTTCTTCATGTTGTCCACCAAGCTGTTTATGCCTTCTTCTTTGGCAAAAGCAAAGACCCATTTATAGCTTTTAACGGAAACTCTTTTGTGTTGTTCTTGTGCTTCTTTTTGAATGCGCGAAAATATAATTTTCACAGCGGTAGCTTCTTCTGCGTTTGGGTATTGCTTTAAAAACTCCTCAAGCGCCTCTTTGTATTTCTCTTCCCCAAAAAGTCGCCCTTTTGCATTGGCTTGGAGCAAGGCTACTTTAGGAGCCAAAGAGGTGCCACTCACAAAAACCTTGAGGTTTTCACCTTCCTCCAAAACACGTTCGTATTCTTGTTGATTATATGCCTCATACAATTGGGCGTAAATAGAAGAAGGGGTTTGGTTTTCTGCCAATGAAAAATTATCGGGATCAACCAAGATCTGGGTAAAAGCAGAGTCTGGATAACTTGACGATAAGCGTTTTTTGTATTCTTCTGCTTGCTTTGGATTCTCTTTCTCTTGCAGTTTAAAACAATGGTATAGCGCACTTTCTTCTTGTCGGGGAGTTGGAGACAGGGTCAACACCTTCTCAAGTCTCTTTAAGGCTAACGATCTGTTTTTAAATTTTTCCTTGTAGATTATTCCAACATCGAGATAGGCTTGCTTACGGGCCAAATCCAAGCTATCAATTAACACTTGATCTGTAGGTACTTGCTCTATAAAAAAGTCGGCTGTTTCAACAAAAAAACCTTCTTCTCTCTCCTGGCCTTTTGCTTGGGTTTCGATGGGTTCATTGAGGAGTTGAGTCGCTTGTAAACGATTCCAATTGTCGGCGTTTGGTCGGTTTCCCCAAGTGGATAGAAATTCTTGCTTCCCGCCCACCAATAAACGGTTGTTATAGAAATAAAAGTTGTTAGACGCATTCCCGCCAAAATTAAATATTCCTTTTTTCTCTTGAACAACTGCGGCCAATTCTTGCGCTCTTTTTCGATCAATCTCTGTTTGAAAGAAATTGCGTTGCTCTTCTTTACTCATTGTGGTTAACCGCAATATGCTATCGGTTGTTTGGATGATTTTTTCAAGCGTTATGACATCTTCTAAACCTTCGCGTTCGCGTTGAATGGTTTTTTTTAATCGTCCTTCTTCTGGAATTTGCCCTACCAAACTATCCAAATAAGATCCTGTTTTTACATAATTTCCTTGACTAAAATTATAGTCGGCCAGTTCCCTGTAATTGGCTCGTTGAGTTGCGGGATCTATGTAGACGCTTTTTAAGGATTTATTATAATATTCTAATGCGAGGCTGTCTTGATCTTGTGATAAAAGATAGCGTGCTTCTTGCTGGTGAATAAGATGTAAATAAGGCTGGTTTTCAAAGCGTTTACTCAAGCGATCTAGCGAAGGAAGCGGACTAACGCTGTCGATTACTGCTCGCAATCGAATGGACTGCAACTTGGCTTGCATCCAAAAAATTCTAGGCGCCTTTCTGTTCCAGTTTACAATGGATTGATATGCTCGCTGTGCACTGTCAATTAGGTTTGCACGCTCTAAGAGTTGTGCTTCTATATAGCGATAACGCGCCTTGGTTACTTTCTTTTTTTCGGCTAAAGCAGCCCTAGAAATATATACTCGTGCAGAATCTTCTTCTTTTAGATTGATGTACCCCTGAGCGACTGTTGCGTTATACTCTGCGTATAATTTTTGGCCAAAAGGAATTTGATTAGCATAAGGCTTCAAGTTTGTTATGGCAAACTCGTCATTTTTTAAGCGTAAGTTGGTTTTCTCGCGCCAAAGCTTGCCTTCATAAAACGCTTCTTGACCGCCATATTCTTCCAGTAAAAAATTAAAGGCTTCGAGCGCTGGTAAAAACCGTCGGTCATAATAGCGTGCCTTCCCCAAGAGCAAGTAGGCTTCTTGGATTTGCCGGTTGCGCTGTTTTCCCTCGATATTCATGGAATGCTTTTGTATCGCCTTCACCGCTTTTTCTTCGGCAATTGAAAAACTGGGGATACTGGCATTGTTTTCCTGGTCTTCTCCAGCCAACAAAATGGGTTCCACAGGGAGAATGTTGAGGAAATCGTCTTCTAAGTTTTGATATAAAATTGCCTTTCCAATGGATAAGGCTTCTTTCCCATTGAAGACCNCATTAAATTTGGTGTTTAATGCATGATATTCTCTATTGACAAAGTTATTTTTTTGGGTAGAACATCCAAAAACAATCACCCACAAAAGAGGCAGTACGATAGAGGCCGGNTTACGATTCAAAAAAAGNGTTTATATGATAACTGAAAAAAGCGTTTTTTAGTATGTTATTGGCCTGAAAAATACGCTTCTAACTCTTTTAGTGTTTCTGGACTCTTTGGGGTGTCTTTGATAACGGCACCTTTCTCCAATAAAACGATGCGGTCACAGACGTCTGTCACATGGTTTAAATCGTGGGATGAAATCAACAGAGTACAATCCAAATTATCTTCGCTCGTCAAAAAGTTTTTAAGTCGAATTTGTGACGAAGGGTCAAGGTTAGCAAAGGGCTCGTCTAAGATAACTACTTCAGGNTTTCCAATGAAGGCTGCCGCTAGGCCAACTTTTTTTTGATTCCCCTTAGAAAAGTCTCTCAGGTATTTCTTTTGCTCCAAAATCTCGCCGTTAAAAAACTCTTCAAACTGCGCTAAAAAAGAATTCAAACTTGCGGTTGGAACCTTGCGTAATTGAGCGACAAAAGCAAAATATTCTTCTGGTGTTAAGTAGTCAATCAAAAAAGCGTCATCGATAAAGGCTGCTGTATCCTTTTTCCATTCTTCGCTTTTGGAAACATCAATGGCGTTGATACTAACTTTTCCTGAAGTAGGTCTAATTAAATCCAACAACAAACTAAAAAGGGTTGTTTTTCCGGCGCCATTATTTCCTACTAAACCAAAGTGTTCTCCTTTATTAATGGCGAGAGAAGCTACGTTTAAAACCGTTGCTTCTTCATATTTTTTTGATAGATTTTCTAGCTGTATCATCCGTTATTTATTAAATGCTTCAATGGTTTCGTGTTTCTGTTTTTTGTACAATTCTGTAACCCAATTGGCGATTTTATCCCTCAGAATAATGGCCAAAATTCCAGCTCCGGCCAAGGCAATAAACCCTGCTACAGGGGAAATAAAATAACTGGGCAGCCAATACAAAAAGACTGGCAAGATCATTTTGGGAATAATCATGGCAAATTGTGTTAACGAAAAGCTTTGGGTGTTTTCAAAGGCTTTCGCTTTTACGTTTAATTTCATTGGTGTTTTGTTCAAGAGTCCACCAAAAAGAGCAATCCAAGTGCTTAGTCCCATGTTGAAAAAAGCTCCAGCAACAATGATGGCTAAAATGTCCCAGCCAAAATATACGTAAGGGATGGCCAACACCATGGATACTGCCGTGACAAAGGCCATTAAATTCCATTTGGACAACAAATATTTTTTGTAAGAAATGTTTTGCGTCATAAGGAGTTTATAATAACTGCTGTCCCAGGCCGGCACATAATTTCCAAAGGTCATGGTAAAGCCTCCTGTAACAAATAGCCCCGCAAAAACCATGACATATTCCATATCACGATAGATGTCTTGGGTAAAAAACACCAAGCCATAAAACAAAAACAAAAAGGACATAAGGGCAATCTGACGTGGACGTACATTACGCATAATCATCCGCAAGTCGTTTCGTAAAATAAGAGCGTCATCACCCAAAAAGTTGAGCACCTTGAATTCACCTCCTCTTACGCGTGATTTTTTCTGAGCTAATCCCGCATCCATATAAAAGCCTTTCTTCAAAAAGGTAAACAGAAGGCCATACATCCCCACAAGAAGTAATGCAAACCCAAAGAGATTCTGCGGTTCTTTTACAACTGCGTCAAAGGGAATACCCACTAATTTCCCTAGGTCGATTTCTGTATGAATATCGAGCAAAATTGTTCCGGCCAAAAGACCTAACAAAGCAAAGAAATAGGCGTTGTTTTTATTGATCATGTAAAGCAGGAAGTTCAAACACAATGTTGTCATCAACAAAGCAAGCCACCAAGCAACAACTTGACTCCCCAAATAATCATCTCGGTACATGGAGATGGCAAAAGGCAAATAAATGATCAATGGGAAAAGGTTGAAGGCAGAAAAAACAGAGCGCAACATTACATGATTAATGATTTGTCGCTTTTTAAAGGGCAACAAAATTAACGCTTGAATATTTGTTACGGGTAATTGTTGCAAGAAAAAACGAATGACAAGCTCCGCAAAAAAAACAAATAAAAGGACTCCATTAAATACTTCAAGCGGTTCTCTGTCTAAGACTTCTTTGTTGAGAGCAGGGTAAACAATACTTGAAGCGAAAAGAAAAGCGCCAATAAAATATAGCGAAACTAAACCAATTAAAATTTTGATGGTCACTTTTGCCTCCCATTGCGGGGCCCGGAATGATTCTTTCCATTGTAACGAAAATAAATCCATAGTGTTGGTTTAATGCATATTTGACGTAGAAACATAAAAATAGTTACAATTGACGAGAATATCTCGTGATTCCCTATTTTTACAGAAAAAAGAATGAGTGCATATCACAGCCTAATTGTAGAAGAAATTGAGCGTTTAACCCCTTCTTCTGTCGCCATTTCACTAGCAATTCCTGAAAACTTAAAAAAGAATTTTGTCTTTGAATCTGGCCAATATTTGAGTCTTGAAACTCAGCTAGACGGGGAAACGGTTCGACGATCTTATTCCCTGTCTTCTGCTCCTCACCAAGCCAAAGCTACTGTTGGAATTAAAAAAATTGACGGTGGAAAATTTTCCACCTATGCAAACGATGTTTTAAAAGTGGGTGATTCTTTACTGGTTGCTCCTCCAGAAGGACGCTTTTTGTTTTCACCAAGTGACCAGAAACAACATCTTCTTCTCTTTGCGGCTGGGAGCGGAATTACGCCGTTATTTTCCATCTTAAAAACGGCTCTTGAAGAAACCGAATACACAAGCATTCAATTGGTTTATGGAAATAAATCACCCGAAGAAGCGATGTTTAGTCTGCACTAGAAGCCTTGGCGACAACCCATCCTGATCGCTTCTCTATTCATTGGGTCTATTCGCAAAGCAATGAACCAAACGCTTTGTTTGGGCGCATAGACACTTCCACCGTTCTTTATGCCTTGAACCAAGGGAAACAGGCGCCAGTTGCCGCCTATTTGTGTGGTCCAGAAGCCATGATCCATACCGTAAAAGACTGCTTGATTACAAAAGGAATCGCTGCTGATAAAATTCATTTTGAACTGTTTACTGCTAGTGTTACCACGACTGTGCCTTCCTCTACAGCTACAGGAGCGGTGCAACTTACAATTACGGCAGACGATGCAACCCACACTGTTGAAACTACGGCCGACAAAACCTTGCTCGACGCTGCGCTTCAACAAAAAATAGATGTGCCCTATTCTTGTCAAGGAGGCGTGTGTTGTAGCTGTATTGCCAAAGTAACCGAAGGAAGCGCAACCATGGAAAACAATCAAATTTTGACAGACGAAGAAGTAGCTGAAGGACTGGTCTTGACCTGTCAGGCTGTTCCAACATCAGCAACACTTCATGTCGATTATGACGATGTATAAACCCAAACACGAAGGGTGCATTAAACCTTTATTTTCCAATAAAAAACAAGAGAATAAAGATCAATAAAATCACTTCTCTCAACNATGGGCGTTTAATTTCCTCCAAAAAACGTGTACTAGAAGAAGCTACTGTCATTAAAAACAAAACCCAAGAAATAACNGAAAGAGACTGGAACGCCACAGCAAAAACAAGGCTTAAAAAGCCCAATAAAAGCAAGCTAAAAATACCGGCACCGTAGCTCGCACTTTTGGCTCCTAATGAAGTATAATGTTTGATCATTGAAACAAAAAACAGTCCAAGGAAAAGCAACCGCCACATATTTTGCCGAAAAGAACCAAATCCACTCCACGTTAAATCAATGGCGTTAAAATTAATTTCTTGGACAAAAGGGACCGAAGGAAAGAAAGTACTGATGATGACACCAAGCAAATAAATACTCGCAATTGGTAAGAGTGAAATAAGGAAAAGACGAAGATTTAACAGCCCGTGTATCAAAAGAACAAGCCAAATAAACGGAAAAAGAACGATTCCCACAGGAAAAAACAAACTGCCGAAAACCAGAAAAAAGCCGGCATTAAAGGTGCTTTTTATTTCTTTTCCTTGGGTGGAAATCGCGAGTAAATGAATAAATGCGATCCAGAAAAAAAAGGCGTAAACAACGATCCAACTATTAAAAATTTCGATTGGCAAAGCAAAAACACCCAAAGAAAACACCAGTAAATGATAGCTTGATTTATTCGCCCAGTACCTTTGTTTTACTGCCCAATCTGTCGTTAAAAGACATAAGATCAATAGAAATGCAGTCGTGTTTTTTTCATTAAAAAAAGAAAACTGAACTGTGGTTTCTCGGAAATGATAATAGACCGCTGCAATAACGATTAGCACGCTAAACAAATAACTAGACACCGAAGACTTATTGAAAAAAAAGCGAATCATTCTTGGACTATTTTAATGTTGAGCTACTTCTTTGAAATTTACGGTTTAGCGGCTTTATTGCTGCTAAGTTTTTTCCTACTTTTGCAAGGTAAATAAAAACTGCGTTCGCTATGAAAGATTTTTTAGAAGTAATTGCCTGGTTATTTGAAGAGGTTCTCTTTCTTCCTCATCAATTCTTAACTTCACTTGAGTTAAAAAATTGGTGGTTAGCTAATGGCGTAAACTTTATTTTTATTGCGGTTGGTTTTACGGCTTTGGTTTACTGGATAAATCAACTGAAAACATTCAACGATAAAGGAGAAGAAAACAAAGATCCTTCTGCGCATTCTTTCTTATAGATCGAAACCTAAATCTTTTCGATAATTCATTCCTTCAAACGAAATGTTTTCGATGGTTGCATAAGAATGCTTTAATGCTTCTTTAAAGTTGCCTGCCAAGGACGTTACGGCCATCACTCTTCCACCAGAAGTAAGCACTTTGTCGCCNTCTAATTNTGTTCCTGCATGAAATAAAATACTTGACGAAGTAGAATCTAACCCTGTCATTACCTTTCCTTTTGCATAGGCCTCTGGATACCCGCCAGACACTAACATCACCGTTGTTGCTGTGCGCTCATCGACCTCAATGGATTGGGTGTTTAGTTCGCCTTTTGCAGTAGCCGTCAGCAGATCTACAAAGTCGTTTTTAATCAATGGTAAAACAACTTCTGTTTCTGGATCACCCATTCGAACATTGTATTCAATGACAAAGGGATCTTCACCAACTTTAATAAGGCCAATAAACACAAATCCCTGAAAAGGGAGATCGCCTTTTTCAAAACCAGCAATNGTTGGCAAGACAATGCGCTCGTGAATTTTTTGTTCAAATTGTGGTGTTACAAAAGGAACCGGAGAGATCGCGCCCATTCCGCCCGTATTAAGGCCTGTGTCTCCTTCGCCAATACGTTTGTAGTCCTTTGCCATTGGGAAGGTGACAAAGTTTTTCCCATCAGTTAACACAAAGCAGGAAAGTTCTATTCCGTCTAAGAACTCTTCGATAACCACTGTTTTGGATGCNGCACCAAATTTCTCGTCGACCAACATTTCTTTTAACTGGGTTTTCGCTTCTGTCAGGTCATTGATAATTAACACTCCTTTTCCTGCGGCTAAACCATCTGCCTTTAAAACATATGGCGCTTTCATTTGGTTTAAAAAAACGAGCCCTTGTTCGAGGGTTGCCGCTGTAAAGCTAGCATATTGTGCCGTTGGAATATTGTTTGCTTTCATGAATTCTTTGGCGAATTCTTTACTTCCTTCCAATTGAGCGGCTTGCTCGCGTGGTCCAATTACCATGACGGATTTTAAGGCTTTATCGTTTAGAAAGAAATCGTGGATTCCGTTGACCAATGGATCTTCGGGGCCCACCACAACCATTTCAATATTGTTTTCAATTACTGCGCTTTTAATTCCTTCAAAATCATTCACCCCAATGGCTAGATTGGTGGCCATTTGTGCCGTCCCTGCATTTCCTGGGGCGACAAATAATTGATTGCATTTTGGGCTCTGGGCCAATTTCCATGCGAAGGTGTGTTCTCGTCCACCAGCGCCAATAATGAGTATATTCATGGGTGTATTTTTCGAGGCAAAGATAAGCATCCTTGACAATAGCCGCTTGCTTTTTAGCGCCTTTTGCTTTGTAAGCNCATTTGCGCCCATCGATGGCGACGAATAAAGCGACCCTCTTCTTTGGTTACCATAAATTCTGCTTGNGAAAAGAGGGCGGAAAATATTCCCCTGTTAACACCCACAAACCAGCCCAACGAACGTTTTTTGTGCGCACTCTTGAGTGCAGCCAAAAAACTCAAGACCACACCATAACGCATTTGATAAAACGCCTTTCCCTGAGCGCTTGCGCTACTCTTGGTGTAACCTTTGCCTAGGGGCCGTAAATGTTTTACTTCAAGAAGGTCTAGGGTACGCACAGAAAAGCCGTGAAAACGCGCCAAAAGCTCGTCCACCGTGTCCCAACCCATGCTGGGACGAAGACCGCCAATGGCTTTGAAACAATCGCTATGGTAGGCCTTAAAAGCGCCGCGCACATGATCTTTGTGCATTGGGTGATTGACTTCCCACTGGCCTGCTGCGTTTTGTTCTACACAAAAGCCTCCTGCAATTCCAACGTTCTCTTGCTGAAACAAAGTTAATAGGGTTGAAAAATAGTTTGGAGGAAGCAACAAATCAGCATCCAATTTAACCAAGACAGTGTAGGGTTCTTTTAGTGCTTTAAGCCCGTGTTGGAAAGCACGAACGACCTTAGTCCCAGGTTGATGCTCTGCAGATGAAATCCGATTGACATATCGTACAAAAAGATGTTTTTTAGCATAGTCTTGCATGATTTCTTCCGTCTTATCGGTAGAATTATCATTGACCAAAACAACCTCATTGGGCAAGCAATCTTGTGAGCATAAACTATCCAAAAGACCGGGTAAAAAACCAGCTTCATTATGTGCTGGAACAATTACACTATAGTTCATTGTTCAACGGTTTTATTGAAATGAGTGGGCTATAGAGCGGTCTTCTTAGTTCATCCTTAGCCGTCGCTACTGGCATTACCTCAACACCTAGCCCATGAACGGCAAGAATGTCTTTGGCAAAAGAAAACCATGTTTGAATTTTATCGCCGGCAAAATGATATATCCCATAAGACGGACTCTGTCCAATCAAACGAAGTAAATAATGCGCTAATTCTGAGGTTGAGGTTGGCGTGCCTGTTTGGTCATTAACGACCTCGAGCTGTTCTCCTGTTTTGGCTTTGGCAAGAATAGAACGATAAAAATTCTGACCGTGTTTCTCCGCATAGACCCATGACGATCGAACGATGTAGCCTTTCTTTGCTCGCTGCGCCACTAATGCCTCCCCAGCGGCTTTTGTTTGGCCGTATACGTTCAGCGGGTTTACCTCATCATCTTCCGTATAGGGGCTGCTTTTTTCACCATCAAACACATAGTCGGTAGAAAGATGAACCAATGTCGTGTCAAAATTATTACAGGCCTCAATGAGATTATCGACTCCATCTACATTAATTCTTCTTGCGTTATCCGGTTCTTTTTCTGCTAAACGCACATTGGTAAAAGCAGCGCAATTGATGCAATGGGTCGGCTGGTGTTCTACAAAAATCTGCTCAATCTTTTCTCTATTGGTGATGTCGAGGTCTTGTCGAGAACAAAAAACCCATAGGTTTTTTTGATCTTTTTCGGCCAACGCACGAAGGCTTCTTCCAAGCTGACCGTTTGAGCCCGTAACAAGAATGGTGTCTACCATGATTATTGTATTGGTGGCCACGCTAAGTCACGTGCATTTATAAGTTGTTCTTGTTTGTCAATTCTCCAATCAATGGCAAAAAAAGGGTCAAGTGGCGATATTCCTTTTTCACTTTCTGGACGATAAGGGGCATCGATTTTATAGCTTACTGTTGCTTTTTTTGACAATACACTATAGCCATGGGCAAAGCCCTTGGGAACGAAGAGTTGTTTCTTGTTTTGATCCGATAATTCTACTTCAAGTTGTTGGCGAAAAGTAGGTGACCCTGGGCGTAAATCGACGATAACGTCTAAAACACTTCCGTGAGTCGCATGGACTAATTTTGCCTGCCCATATTTGCCCTCTTGGAAATGCATCCCTCGAATAGCACCATATACTGAGGTTGCTTCGTTTTCTTGAATGAAATCTACAGGGCCCACTGTTTGATCAAAAAGCTCTTTTTTAAATACCTCGTGAAATGAACCACGATGATCCTTGTGTATTTTAGGCTCAATGATCCAACAACCGGTAAATTTTGTTTCTGTAAAAATCATCGCGTTGCTAGACTTTTAATTGCTTCACCGTAGGGGGTGTAGGTCATTTTGTTTGCAATTTCAAGTAACTGTTCCAGTGAAATAGCTTTACTGGTGTAGGCCGCCACCTCTGGTGAGCCTACCAAAACGCCCTGTCTAGACTGGAGGGCTTGAACATATTGACTGGCCTCCATCAAGGACTCGATGGTACCAGTGTCCAACCACGCTGACCCAACCTCTAAAGGGGTTAAACGCAGCATTTGTTCTGCTAAATAGCTTTTATTAATGTCGGTAATTTCTAGCTCTCCTCGCTTAGAGGGGCGAAGATTTTTTGCTTTTTGCACTACCGTATTGTCGTAAAAATATATTCCTGGAACGGCAAAAGAAGATTTGGGTTGTTCTGGTTTTTCTTCCAAGGAAATGATTCTATTTTTTGTATCAAACGCGACTACGCCATAGCGTTCAGGATCCTTTACCTGATAGGCAAAAATATGGCCTCCATCTATTTTGTCTAGTGCAGCTAATTGCTCCGAAAGTTTTCCTCCATGAAACAGATTATCGCCTAAAATAAGGGCTACTGAAGATTCTCCAATGAAAGATTCTCCAATAATAAAGGCTTCTGCCAAGCCTTTTGGTTCGGCTTGTTCGGCATACGAAAACGCGCATCCCCATTGTGACCCGTCGCCCAAAAGGCGTTCAAAAAGAGGGAGGTCTTCTGGAGTTGAAATAATCATATCTCGTGAATCCCGGCAGCAATAAGCGTGCTCAGCGGATAATAAATCATGGGTTTATCATAAATCGGCATTAGCTGCTTACTCACTGAGAGTGTCAGTGGGTGCAACCGTGTGCCATTTCCGCCAGCCAAAACAATTCCTTTCATGCCATTAAGTTAAGGTAGATTCTTGTATTTAGCCAGATAATGCGCAATGGTTTTTTCCAAACCAGCTTCAACGTTGTGCTTTGGTTCCCAGCCTAATTCAGTTTTAATTTTTGTGATTTCTATCGCATAACGAAAATCATGTCCCAAACGATCAGTGACGAAGGTTATTTGCTCCGCATAAGAAGCTCCACTTTCTTTGGGTTGCCGTTGATCTAACTGTTGGACTATCGCAGTACAAATGTCAAGATTAGAGCGTTCTGCATTACCGCCAATACAAAAAACTTGCCCCGGAGTCCCTTCTGCTAAAATACGCTCAATGGCACTGCAATGATCTTCTACATAGAGCCAGTCACGAACATTTTGTCCGTCCCCATAAAGGGGGATAGGCTCTCCGCTCAGAGCCGTTCGAATAATGGTTGGAATTAGCTTCTCGTTGTGTTGATGTGGGCCATAATTATTAGAGCAGTGCGAGAGCAACGTGGGCAATCCATAAGTATGAAAATAACTCCTTACCCAATGATCTGCCGCTGCCTTTGAAGCGCTGTAAGGGCTGTTGGGTGCATAGTTGGACTGCTCATTAAAAAGTCCTTCTTTTTCCAAAGAACCAAAAACTTCGTCGGTAGAAATATGATAAAAGCGCGCATTCTTGAATGCTGACTTTAGTTTTTGCGGAGATTGCATCCAAGTTTTTCGCGCTGCTTCCAACAAATAAAAGGTGCCTTCTACATTCGTTTTTAAAAAGGGTAATGGTCCAGCAATCGAGTTGTCTACATGCGATTCCGCAGCAAAATGAATGACATGTGTGGGTTGGTGCTCTTCAAAAACACGGTTAACGGTTTCTTGATTAGAAATATCTCCCTCAATGTAGGTGAAACGTGCAGTGTTAACCAGGTCATCTATGCGGTTAATGTTTGCGGCATAGGTGTTTTTGTCGAAAACAATTATATGCGCCTTTGGCTGTACTTGTCGATAATGATGGACAAAATGTGCGCCGATAAAACCAAGGCCGCCCGTAATTAAAACCTTATTGTTTTCCATTTGGACTAAAGTAATTAAAGCATCTGCAATTTTACGGTCGTTCGATAAACGTGGAACTTTGTTTTGTCCACCCAATTTCCCAATGGATTTCATATAGGCCTGAAAACCGTTGCGCACTACTGGCGTGATCACCAAACAACGCAAAACGTTGCCCTGGATGAGGTCTTGGTAATACACGTTTTGCGCCTCCATGGCAGTGTCTAGTTTTTTAGCGAAGGCTAAAAGATCTTTGGGTTCAACGTCAAATTCAACTAGCCATTCATGGTAGGGTAAGCCGTTTTCTGGAGCAACCTGAGGTGCAACGGTGAATTCGTTGATTCGAATATCCGTTCCTTCTGTTGCGCGTTTCATGGCTGTTTCAACTTCTTTTCCAATGACGTGTTCGCCAAATGCCGAAATGAAGTGTTTTACTCGACCCGTTACCACCAATCGGTAGGGTTTTGTAGAAACAAAGCGAACCGTATCTCCAATATTATATCCCCAGAGGCCAGCGGTTGTAGATAAAATGAGTACATAATTTATTCCTTCCTTTACTTCTGCTAACGAATAACGCGTTGGATTTTCGTTTCCAAATTCATCTACAGGAATAAATTCATAAAAAATTCCGTTGTTGAGCAAAAGCAATAAACCCTCTTCGTTTTGCTGGTCTTGATAGGCAAAGAATCCTTCGGATGCGGGAAACAACTCAATGGTGTCAACTTGTTTTCCAATCAAATTTTTGAAGACCGAACGGTAGGGTTCAAAATTTACTCCACCATAGACGAAGAGTGAAAATTTCGGAAAAACNTCACTTACTTTTTTCTGGGTTTGGCTGTTTAATTTCTCAAAATACATTTGCACCCAAGACGGTATGCCGCCAATCAAGGTCATTTCTTCTGGAAGGGTTTCTTTGACAATGGCTTCTACTTTTTCTTCCCAATCTTCAATGCAGTTGGTTTCCCAGCTGGGCATTCTGCTTTTTTGAAGATAAGATGGGACATAGTGCGCAACAATTCCTGAAAGACGACCCAAGGCAATGCCTGCTTTTTCTCCCAAAGTTGGACTCCCTTGAAGAAAGATTTGTTTTCCGTTAATAAAACCTGCTTTTCCCGTAGTGTGAATATAGGTTAGCAGTGCGTCTCGTGCTGCTTGTATATGGGTTGGCATNGATTCTTTAGTGATGGGAATATATTTCGCGCCAGAAGTTGTCCCACTTGTTTTTGAAAAATAAATGGGTTTTCCTGGCCATAATACATCTTCTTTTCCGTCTAGAATCTGGTCAATATATGGACGTATTCCTTCATAATCGCGAACAGGAATCTGTTGTTTGAATTGCTCGTAACGGGTGATTTTTTCAAAGCCGTGATCTTTGCCAAATTGGGTGTTTTTGGCTTGCTTAATTAACTCTTTAAGGGTTTCTTCTTGGGCTCGAATAGGGTTCTTTATCCATTGGCTGTTTTGGTAAACAANATAGCGTGCAAAAAGTTTAGCCACGAGTTCTTTCATATCTAANTCTCTGAAAAATCAATAAAATTTTCTGGGTTCATGGGGAAACCATCGCTCCATAATTCAAAATGTAAATGATAGCCCGTAGAATATTCTCCCGTGTTTCCTGCAGTAGCAATAACCTCTCCTGCTATGACAGTGTCTCCTTGGCTTTTACTGAGTGCCGCATTGTGCTTGTAAGCCGAAATTAAGCCATAGGGGTGTTCTATGATGATGACAAAACCTGTATCTGCCGTCCATTCTGAGAAAATTACGGTTCCTTCAGCAACCGCTTTCACAGGAGCGTTTTCATTGAGGACAATATCGACTGCAAAATGCTTGGTAACCGGATCATAGGTTTGCGAAAGATTTCCTTTTGCAGGCGGAAACAAGACAAAGTCTACCTTGCTGTCGTTGTTGTTAACAACAGAATATTTGTCTTCGCGTGCTACAAGTGATCTCAAAATGGAGTCTTCAGCATTGCGTTTTGGAATTTCTCTAATGTCTATGTCTTGNGTGTCTAAAACAAATTGTTGTTGCTTGAACTCTTCGAAAGCGATGTCTCCAGTCAATACCTTTTGTATGGATCCTAACTGAAGCTGTGACTGACGGTAGGCTAGCATGAGCGAATCAAGGCGAAACGCGTTTTCGGCTGCTTGCTTGCGCATTTGTGTTGAGGAGTAGCCCGGAATAAATTCTTTTATGGGCGTGTATGAAATAAGGAGTAATGTTCCTGTAAACAATAAGGAAAATAAAAACGTAGAGATAATGATTACGTTCAAACGAGTTAAGCGAAAATAGAGTTGTTCTTCAAAGGTTTCTTCGTTGAGTATCACCAAGCGGTAGCGACTCAATAGTTTTTTCCAAATCCTTTTTCGACTGCTGGTTTCTTTTTTCATTTCACACAAAGATATACAATCCTCTTGGGAATATTTCTTCCTTTATCGGTTCAAATCCCCTTCAGGGCGTTAAAATATTGATTACATTTGTTCAAAATCTACTCTATGATTCAAGCATCGGTTTTTTTCGGGGCAATTGGGCCACAACAAATCATTCTAATTTTAGTGATTGTCCTACTTCTTTTTGGAGGACGTAAGATTCCTGAATTAATGCGTGGCTTAGGCAGCGGAATTAAAGAATTCAAGAACGCTTCAAAAGAAGAGGAAGAAGAACAGACAAAGAAAGAAGACTAATTTTTTTCTGCTCTTTCAATCTTCATTGTTGATATAATGCTGTTCAATTCGAACATATAATCACGCTTTGCAACAGAGGGCGCAAAAGTAAACCCTTCAATTACAAAAGCTCTTTTATTGAGTGTGTCCTTAAGAATGTAATTGACAAAAGGGCCTGCCATAAAATCTTTTTTCACTTCCCACATTCCTTTCGTTAAATAGGCTTTTTGGCCTGCCAAAGTAGTGGAATAAAAATAAGGGCGATACGCTTTTTCGGTAATCATATGAGTATTTGGTAGACGTCCCGGAACGTGCAGTGCCCCAATCGAATCACGAATTGAAGTAANTGTTTTCAACTCAAATTCCTCGAGTTGTTCTATGGGAAGTGCATAAGCAATGATATTCAACGTTCCTTTTCGAACGGGCTTTTCTAGCCACAAAAAATTGGTTGTGTCCTTGACCGTTGAATAGGCTGTTGGATACGTAAGGGAAACACCAAATTTTGTTTGAAAATCCTNATCTTTTGAACGCGATTTTGCAATCCGTCTAATTTTTTCTACTCGTTCGTTTTCTTGAAATGTTCCAATCAGAAGAGCTGCATTTTCTTTGATGTATTCCCCCATTATTTCCTGATCTTCTCCCCTAACTTGGGCAAGAATTTGCGGGCGGGCAAATTGGTTTTGTGCCAGTTGAAACGAATTTAAACTGTCTTTTCTAAACCAAATCACATTGCGGCCGTGTCGTCCAAAACCCGTGAAAGCCTTTGGCTCAAGATAACGTAGTGTAAAACGAGGTTCGTCTATGGGTAAGCCTTCGTACAGTGTCGCAATTTCATTGCGAACCGTTTTACCCAAGCTTCCTTCCCAGAAAGATTTGGGCATTACAACGGTAATGTTATTCAGGTTTCCGCTAGAGTCTGGAACATAGGCCTGCTGCTTTCCGTTATCACACGAAATGATCCCGATAAAAAGCAGAAAAAAAAGCGTCTTTTTCATAATTATACATTTAAGGCTGCAATCCCCGGTAAGGTCTTTCCTTCCAAGCTTTCTAACATTGCCCCTCCTCCGGTAGAAACGTAGCTAACCTTTTCATCAAAGCCAAATTGCTTTACTGCAGCAACAGAGTCGCCTCCTCCTACAAGAGAAAAAGCGCCCTTTGCTGTACTCTCAGCAATAAACGTNCCTAATTGTATGGTTCCATTGGCAAAATTGGAAAACTCAAAAACACCCAAAGGACCATTCCAAAGAATTGTTTTCGCTTCTAACACAACCTTTTTGAAGTTTTCTAAAGATTTTGGGCCAGCATCTAAGCCTTCCCAACCGTTTGGTATTTCGTTGATATCCATTGTTTTACGCTCAGTATCATTGGAAAAACCAATCGTTGCAATAACATCAACGGGAAGGTGTATTTGAACATTTTTTGCNTTAGCTTTTTCCATCAATTCCANNGTGAAATCGAGGTAATCATCCTCACAAATAGAATTTCCAACGGTGCCCCCTTGAGCCTTAACAAATGTATAAGCCATTCCCCCTCCAATAATGAGATGGTCTATTTTATCTAAAATATTTTCTATGATCGTNATTTTGGAAGACACTTTGGATCCGCCTAAAATGGCTAAAACCGGTTTTTCTCCCGTTTGTAGCACCTTGTCAATGGCCACAATTTCTTGCTCTAAAAGTTTACCAACTGCTTTTTTACCTGAGAAAAACTGTGCAATGATTGTTGTAGAAGCGTGNGCGCGGTGTGCGGTTCCAAAGGCATCATTTACGTATACGTCTGCAAGCTTGGATAACTGTTCCGCAAAACCTACATCTCCTTTTGTTTCTTCTTCATGGAAACGAAGGTTTTCAAGAAGTAACACTTGACCCGGTTGAAGCTTTNCCGCCATAGATTGTGCACTATCTCCAATACTGTCTTGTGCAAATTGAACCGGAACAGTTAAAATTTCTTCAACTGTTTTAACAATGTGCGACAANGAAAGTGCTGGTGTTATTCCTTTTGGACGACCAAGNTGNGACATTAAAATACANCTCCCGNCTTGCGCTAAAATAGCATCAATGGTTGGTTTAGCGGCTAAAATACGGGTAGGGTCTGCCACCTTATTCTCTTCGTTTAAAGGAACGTTAAAATCTACACGAATGATCGCTTTCTTGTTTTTAAAATCAATTTGGTCTACAGTTGTCATGGGCTTGAAAATTTTTGCTAAAGGTAGCTATATTTCCTTTTTGCATTTGATAAAAGTCAGAGAAGATAATTCCGCTTGGAATATTCTATCTTCGCATATGGTTTTTTCACAAACAATTGGGCAAAACAACACAAAAGCAGCTGTAGAGCGCAGCTTTAAACACAGTCAAGTGCCTCATTCTCAATGTTTTGTTGACCAAGGAGGCAGAGGCGGGCTCGCTCTTGCGCTTGATTGCGCACTTAGCCTACTCTATACCGAAATACCCGATTCTCTGGAAAAAGCACTGCAACACCCTGATTTACACTTTGTTTACCCCGTTACAACCTCTGCTTCTGTTAAAAACAAGCCACTGTGTGCCGATTATTTACCCGATTGGCGTTCTTTCTTGAAAGAAGATATTTATGGATCATTAACCGATTGGCTATTTAGAATTGGTTCCGACAATAAGCAAGGAAATATTGGTGTTGAAGAAACAGAGCAATTGTTCAAGTCTTTGTCGCTAAAAGCCTACTTAGGAAAGAATAAAGTTTGTGTTCTTTGGGGTTTGGAACGGCTAAACATTCAAGCGGCCAATAAACTATTAAAACTCATTGAGGAGCCGCCCAAAAACACCTATTTCCTTTTAGTTGTAGAAGATGCGGATGCGTTGNTNGCAACAATAAAATCGCGTTGTCAAATGTTATCTCTTCCGCCTTTGCGTCCTGCAGACATAAAAGCAGAATTAGTTGCGATGAATGTAGACGAAAACCAGGCGAATGAAATCGCGCAAAACGCTGGGGGAAACCTTCATTGGGCGAAACAACAAGNCCTACAGGGAGATGAAACCAAAGATCTTGAAGCCTTACTCATTGAGTGTTTACGCTGTGCATTCAGGGCCGGCGGAAATAAATCAATCAGTGTAGATTTAATGCAATGGGCAAACAAAGCTGGGCAAATGGGGAGGCCCCTCCAAAAAGCTTTTTTGCGTTATGGCTTAGGGTTTATTCGGCAGGCACTGTTGATGTCCTACCAAACAAAACCAATGGTCACCTATCGATCTTTTAATGGGTTTTCGTTGGAAAAATTTGCTCCTTTTGTGCACAGTAAAAACGCACATAGCCTTATTCAGTTATTTGAAGAGGGGATCTATAGTGTTGAAAGAAATGCCAATGGAAAAATTCTCTTTACCGATTTCTGTCTCCAATTAACACGATTACTTAACACCAAGGAGGGCTAGTGCTCCTTTTGAAAGAAGTAAACAAGCGAAGAATATTCTCCCGTTTTTAGCGCATGCAGGTTAGAATACAACCCATTGAAAAAACCCCGTAACAAGGGGCGTTTTTTTCCACAATTCTTTTCTGACAAATAGCTCACATAAAACGCATCAAAGAATAACGGGCGAACCTTTGTGCATTTAAAACCCTCTTTTGCTGCCATCCCAATCATTCCATCACGAGAGAAATGCCACAAATGCCTTGGCACGTCATACCCCGCCCAATCACTCTTATAACGTCTGGCGTCTTTGGAATTAAAGTTCGGTACAGCAATTATTAGCGTGCCCGAAGAAGACAGCTTTTTGGACAGTTGAGACAAAAGTTTGTTTGGGGTGGGAATGTGTTCCAACACATGCCAAAGGGCAACAACAGAAAACTTTTCTTTTTCAATCTCGCTTAAAGTCGCCACAACCGTTTTGGTTTCCTTATAAAAGTTTCGCGCCTTCTCGTTCGGCTCAATTCCGTGGGCATCTACCCCATTTCGGTCAAGGTAGTTGACGAAAGAAGCTGTCCCACAACCATAATCAAGATAAGAAGATTCATGGGCAAAAAAGGGAGCGAGCCATTTTGCTTTTTGTCTAAACATTAACTCCTGAACATAGCCATAGATTACTTCAACCAGAGACTGCTTTGAGTTCCCATGAGAGATATAGGCTTCATGTTTATAATAGGCAGGCAATTCCTTTTCAGAAGGAGAAGGGTCTGTTTTAGCGATTTGCGTAACGGGATCTAGCACAACCTGAAAAACCTCTCCACTAACCAAATTGTCTTTTGGGGAAGCCAGAAGCTGTTCTTCGCTGTTTGGTTCCACGTGAAACATTATCGTCCTAATTTTACCAAAAGGACACTAATGTCGCTTGGTTTAATTCCGCTGATTCTGGAAGCTTGGGAAATGGTGGCGGGGAGAATTTTGGAAAGTTTCTCCTTGGCCTCATGCGAGAGAGAGGCAAGAGCGTGATAATCAAAATCCGCGGGAATTTTAACTGCTTCTAAGCGATTTAATTTATCGGCATTGAGCTTTTCCTTCTCAATGTAGCCAGCATATTTGATTTGAATCTCAACTTGTTCCTGCACTTCCGAAGAGAGAGAATTGTCGGCAATGAATTGGGCGACTTTAGGCACAGATGTCATTTCAACTGAAGTNACGTTGGGTCGNGAATAGACNTTAACCATTTTATCTGACTGACGTATTGGTGCAGAATTTTTCTCTGCAAGAAAAGGGTTCGCCTCCTCAGGAAGTATGCTTGTCTTTTCATAAAATTTCTTCAATAAGGCCGTTTCGTCTCTTTTCTGCTCGACGGCCTTTACGCGATCTTCGCTCGCCAAGCCAATCTCGTTTGAGCGTTCAGAAAGACGNAGGTCAGCATTGTCTTGTCGTAAAAGCGTGCGGTATTCGGCACGACTAGTAAACATTCTGTAGGGCTCTTCCGTTCCCTTAGTAATGAGGTCATCAATTAAAACACCTATATAGGCTTCGTTTCTCTTAAGGATAAAAGCCGGCTCTCCTTTATGGTAGAGGTGCGCGTTAATTCCAGCCATCATGCCCTGAGCGGCAGCTTCCTCGTATCCAGTGGTGCCATTAATTTGACCAGCGAAAAACAACCCACTTACAAGCTTAGTTTGTAAACTGTGGGTCAGTTGGGTGGGAGGGAAGTAATCATACTCAATGGCATAACCCGGACGGAAAAACTTCACGTCCTCAAAACCAACCACTTTCTTTAACGCAGAAAACTGAACGTCTTGTGGAAGCGAGGTAGAAAAGCCGTTGATATAATACTCAATGGTATTCCATCCTTCTGGTTCGACAAAAATTTGGTGACGGTCCTTATCGGCAAAACGATTGATCTTATCTTCAATAGAGGGGCAATAGCGCGGTCCTGTACTTTGAATAGCACCGTTAAACATTGGAGAACGATCAAAACCAGTGCGCAACTCATCGTGTACAGCAAGACTTGTATAAGTAATATGACATGAACGCTGCTGAGTTAGGGGGGAGGTTAGGGGGGAATAGGAAAACTTTCCGGGATTATGATCGCCTGGTTGTTCTTCCATTTTGGCAAAATTTAAAGAGCGTCCATCCACTCTTGGGGGTGTACCTGTTTTCATTCGTCCGGACACAAAACCACGATCTTCTAAAACAGCCGTAAGGCCAACTGATGCGCTTTCGCCAGCCCGGCCACCACCAAAATTCTGTTCCCCTATATGAATAAGACCATTGAGAAAAGTACCATTCGTCAAAACGACTGTCTTTGCATGAATTTTAATTCCAGTACTTGTTACAATACCGCTAATTGCGTCTCCTTCAAACAAGAGATCAGAAACCATTTCTTGGTAAAAATCTAGGTTGGCTGTTTGCTCCAACATTTCACGCCAAGTTTGCGCGAATAACATTCTATCTGACTGAACACGGGGGCTCCACATCGCAGGACCCTTCGAACGGTTCAAAAGCTTGTATTGAATTGCCGACTTATCAGAAACGATACCGCTATAGCCTCCCATGGCATCGATTTCACAAACAATTTGTCCCTTGGCAATACCGCCCATCGCTGGATTGCACGACATTTGCGCAATGTTCTGAAGGTTCATTGTGACAAGAAGTGTTTTGCTCCCCATATTGGCCGCTGCTGCTGCAGCTTCCGCCCCGGCGTGCCCGGCGCCAACAACAATTACATCATATACCTGATCAAACATATTATTTGTGTTTCACGTGAAACAATTGGATGCANAGATCCTCTTGCTCGCGCATTAATCGTTTTTCTTCTGCAGTATTGTCAAGATAGTCTATGGAATGCAGAAAACCATGAGACAGAAGCCTAAGTANCTCATTTTCAATTGTTTCGCTAAACTTAGCGGCGTTTTCTTCCAAGCGGGGGGAGGAAATATAAATTTCAGCTTCCACAAAAGGTAGTTGTGCATAACTAAACGTAACGATGTCAGTATGGGTGTCGTGTTCTAAGTAGGTTTTATTCAACGACAAAAGGTGATCCTCAGAGACAAAGGAGTATTGCAATTGCTCAATCTGTACGTTATAATGCTGCGCACACGATTGAAGCCATTCCGTCAATACATTTTCCTTAGGGGAATAACTGGGGAGATCAATAAATTGAATTTCTTCATCCATGGTGCAAATATAGCCAAACTTATAGGATGCAGGAATCGGCAATACCCACTATATTTGTCAAAAATTTATCTCATGGAACGCGTACGCTTTGCACCCAGCCCAACCGGGCCATTACATATTGGAGGGCTTCGAACAGCATTATTTAACTATTTATATGCACGTAAACACGGCGGAATTTTTGTACTAAGGGTGGAAGATACCGATCAAAACAGAAAGGTTGATAACAGTGAAGCATACATTCATGAAAGTTTAGCCTGGACTGGGATATCTCCCGATGAAGACCCCATAAAAGGAGGAAAATATGGTCCTTACCGTCAGAGCGAACGAAAAGACATTTATCAAAAACACATACTAGAATTGATCGAAAACGGGAAAGCTTATTATGCTTTTGACAGTGGGGAGTCGCTGGGATTGGCCAGAGAAAAAGACGAAAAGGAAAAAGGGGGGTTTAAATACAATGCGCAAAACCGCATGCTTTTTGATAATAGTCTCACCAATTCGAAAGAAGAAACAGCGAATAAACTTAAAGAGGGAAATGTTGTCATCCGCCTTAAGGTTGATGCTGATACGGAAGTGATGGCAAGTGATTTGGTTCGCGGAAGTGTGCGTGTAAACAGCAACGAACTAGAGGATAAAATCTTAATGAAAAAAGACGGAATGCCCACCTACCATTTTGCCAATGTGGTAGACGATTATCTGATGAAAATAACAACTGTCATTCGCGGAGAGGAGTGGTTGCCTTCTTTGCCAATACATCAGCTTTTATATGATGCTTTTGGATGGAATCCACCAAAATTTATGCACCTTCCGTTAATTCTGAATCCTTCAGGAAAAGGGAAGTTAAGCAAAAGAGATGGGGACAAGAACGGATATCCTGTGTTTCCAATTCAATGGAATGAAACCCTTGGGTACCGAGAAACTGGATTTCTACCTGAAGCACACCTAAATTATATCGCACAATTGGGGTGGAGCCCAAAGCGGGAAGAAGAATTGATGACTTTGGCCGAAATGGAAAAAGAGTTTGATGTTGCCAATGTACAAAAGGGTGGTGCTCGTTTTGATTTTGAAAAAGCAAAATGGATAAACCAACAACACCTAGCGTCCATAACTGCAGATGAGTTGATAAACCGATTCCCCGCAATAGTTGAATCGCTCAAAGATGTATATGGGGGGAAAACAGCCTCTATTGTTGACCTAGTAAAAGAAAGACTGGTGCTGATGAATGATCTGGAAAAAGCGACAGAATTCTTTTTAAAAGATCCGGAAGACTATGATGAAAAGTCGATGAAACGCATTGACAAATTTGATGTAAAAACAGTTCTTGAATTAATCTCAGAAAGCGTAAAAGAAAACGAATTGAGTGAATTAAAAGATGCTTTTGTTCAAAAGGGGGAAGCAAACGGTATCGGCTTAGGGGCATTTATGCAAATAACACGTATTGCTATTGTTGGCGGACTTTCTGGTCCAGACCTGTTTAGTATACTTGAAGTTCTTGGAAAAGATGTAACTTTAAGACGATTAGAGCGACTAATAAATACAATAACCTTATAAATCTACACCTATGGGCATCATATCTTACATTATAATTTTCATTGCCGTTTTACTAATCCTTTCCGGTTTATTTATTGTTAAACAGCAAACATCCGCCATCATAGAACGCTTTGGCCGTTTTTTGGCTATACGTCAATCTGGACTGCACATTAAAATTCCTCTCATTGATCGTGTAGCTGGACGAATGAGTCTAAAAATCTTACAACTTGATGTTATCGTTGAAACCAAAACAAAAGACGATGTGTTTGTCAAATTAAAGGTTTCGGTCCAATACAAAGTACTTGCCGAAAAGGTATATGATGCTTTTTACAAACTTGACTATCCTCAAGATCAAATCACTTCTTATGTCTTTGATGTTGTTCGTGCTGAAGTGCCAAAAATGAAATTGGACGATGTGTTTGAGAAAAAAGATGACATTGCAAATGCTGTAAAAAGAGAATTAAATGATGCGATGATCAACTATGGCTATGACATCATAAAAGCTTTGGTAACTGATATTGATCCAGACGCTCAAGTTAAAGAAGCCATGAACAGAATTAATGCTGCCGAACGTGAAAAAGTAGCTGCTCAATATGAAGGAGATGCAGCGCGTATTTTAATTGTCGAGAAGGCAAAAGCTGAAGCAGAAAGCAAACGATTACAAGGGCAAGGAATTGCAGATCAGCGTCGTGAAATTGCACGAGGTCTAGAAGAATCCGTTGATGTGCTTAACGGTGTCGGGATTAATTCACAAGAAGCTTCTGCATTGATCGTTGTTACTCAACATTATGACACGCTTCAATCCATTGGTGAAGAAACAAACAGCAATTTAATTTTGCTTCCTAATTCACCTCAGGCAGGGAGTGATATGTTAAACAATATGGTTGCTTCATTCACCGCAAGTAATATGGTAGGAGAGGCCATGAAAGAACAAAACTTGTTGAAGAAAAAAGGCGGGAAAGGATCTACTGCTTCTTAGCCCAAGTATCTCTTAAGCCAACTGTTTTATTAAAAACGAGTTGATCTTCACTTGACGATTTGTCCACAACATAATAACCCAACCGTTGGAATTGAACTCGTTCTCCTTTTGCAAGACTGCTTAAGGAGGGTTCTACCATTGCCTTCTGGCTGTGCAAAGAGCTAGGGTTAATAAAGTCTAGAAAAGAGGCCTCTTTGTGTTGATCAGGACTTTCATCGCTAAACAAACGGTCGTAGTTATGCACGGTAGCTTCCACTGCATGTGCTACACTTACCCAATGAATGGTTCCTTTTACTTTTCGCATACTTGCCTCTGAGCCTGAACCACTTTTACTGTCTGGATCATACGTACAGTGTATTTCTGTTATATTTCCTTCTGAATCTTTTACTACAGATTCGCCTTTAATTATGTAAGCGTTTTTTAAACGCACTTCTTTCCCAAGAGTAAGACGGAAGAACTTACGGTTGGCTTCCTCTTTAAAATCTTCACGCTCTATATAGATTTCCTTGGAAAAAGGAAGTGAACGAGAACCCTGACTATCGTCTTCAGGATTGTTTATTGCGGTAAGCTTTTCTTCTTGTCCGTCTGGGTAGTTTGTAATGACCAATTTAACCGGATTGACAACGGCCATTACCCGTGCGGTTGTTTTGTTCAATTCTTCACGCACACAAAATTCAAGCAAGGAAACGTCTATCACGTTTTCTCTTTTAGAAATCCCTGCCGTATTCACAAAATTGATCAATGCCTGGGGTGGGTAACCGCGTCTTCTCATGCCAGAAATGGTAGGCATACGTGGATCATCCCATCCATTCACGTGATTTTCTTCAACCAGCTGAGCCAACTTTCTTTTACTCGTTACCGTATAAGAGAGGTTTAGGCGGGCAAATTCGCGCTGATAAGGGCGAAGGTCTTCCGAGCTAGGCAATTGGCCTAAAAACCACTCGTAAAGGTCTCTGTGNGGCTTAAACTCTAGCGTACACAAGGAGTGAGATATTTGTTCTATATAATCGGACTCTCCATGGGTCCAATCGTACATTGGATAAATGCACCACTGATCTCCAGTACGGTGATGGTGTTTGAATAATATGCGGTACATGACGGGGTCGCGCAAGAGCATATTTGGAGAAGCCATATCTATTTTTGCACGCAAAACATGGGTACCCTCTTTGTGTTTACCGTCTTTCATTTCTTGGAATAAACGAAGATTTTCCTCTATTGGCCGATCACGAAAAGGACTGTTTTCTCCCGCTTGCGTTGGCGTCCCTTTTTGTTGTGCCATGGCCTCAGAATCTTGCGAATCGATATAAGCTTTCCCTTCTTTTATGAGATAAACTGCCCAGTCATAGAGTTGTTGAAAATAGTCCGATGCATAACATTCCTTGTCCCAGGCAAAACCAAGCCATTCAATGTTTTCTTTGATTGCATCGACAAATTCTTGGTTCTCCTTGACAGGGTTGGTGTCATCAAAACGAAGGTTGACCGGGGCATTGTAGCGCTGGCCTAAATTAAAATTGAGTGCAATTGCCTTTAAGTGACCTACATGTAAAAATCCATTGGGTTCCGGGGGGAAACGAAAACGAATTTTTGATGAATCAAAACCGTTAGACAAATCGTCTTCTATGATTTGTTCTATAAAATGCAAAGATGCTTTCTCTTCAGACATGGATTATTTTTTACAAAGATATTAAAAAGCATAGGGGGAAGTAGCCTTTTTCATCTGTCTTTATATCTTTACCTAAAATTATATTTATGGGAATTATTCGTGTACGTGATATAAAAATTCACACCAACCATGGTTGCTTAGACGAAGAAGCAAAAATAGGAAGCGATTATATTGTTCATGTTGAGGTAGAAACAGACCTTTCTGTTTCTTGTATAAGTGATGAACTAAAGGACACTGTTGATTATGTGCACATTTATGGTATTGTTTACCGTGAAATGAAGCAGCGGTCAAAATTACTGGAAACCGTTGTACAACGAATCATAGACGAAATTTTAAGCAAACATATATCGGTACAGACCGTACANGTGGAAGTTGCAAAAATTAACCCTCCAATTGGTGGTGATGTGGGGTATGTAAGTGTTGAACGAAAAGCAAAAAGAACGTCAAATTAAAAAATAAAAACTGTATTTTTGCAGCACGGCACCGTGGCCGAGTGGCTAGGCAGAGCTCTGCAAAAGCTTGTACAGCGGTTCGAATCCGCTCGGTGCCTCTAAAACACAACCCATCTTAGGATGGGTTTTTTAGTCCATTTCAATAATGGAACCACCAATTATTTTCTTCTTAATCAACTTGGTGGGTTTGCCATAAACACGAACAGTGCCACCTACACTTACCGATCCGTCAAACAATTCGGAAGCATAAATATAAGCAACACCTCCTGCGCGAACGTTAACGATAGATTGTTCGGTAATTAAGTTTTCTCCCTCGCAAATACCGCCACCTAAAATAGATAACTCATGTGCCGTTGCTTTACCTGTTAATGATAGTGTAGCGCCAGTATTTACATTGGAATCTATTTTTTCTGCTAAAATTGTTAGCGTTTGTTTTGATCCTTCTCGTGCTTTAATCTCAATACTGGTTGTTTGTATTTCTGCTTTTGATTCAATTGTACTCCCTTGATACGAATGAATAGCATCTAGTTTTTCGGTAAAATAAAGCTCAATATATGTATT
>JGI26088J50261_1000262_pt1 | contig 32392 bp, 35 predicted proteins | sample SaaInl1SG_22_DNA_FD_50261 | JGI IMG/M metagenome (IMG submission 50261)
GCATAGAGTTTAACAGGAATGTTTCTGCTCTACTCCTGAATTGGTCAATGTTTCATCTCAGCCCATAGTGCGGCCCAGTCATTGGGTTACAGACCAATTGACCCATCGAATGGGTTCGACCCAACCTGTCTTCTGATCGAATGCTTTAACCATTCAAATACAACTGTGGTTATTGAGCTTTCCAGCATCAGTCGATTCTCATCGAGGCAACTTAAAATCCAGGCGATCGCGAAAACAAAAGATCACACTGTGGTGAGGCGTGTGAAGTGAGTTGGCGTTACTCTCATCACATACGAATATCTCGCATTGGTGTGACCGTGTGTCGCAAATCTGATGGTGGTCGAGCGCCCTTAAACGGTTCGGCCATCTGTGGGGCTCATCGAGCTTGAGCTAGGTCACTGATTTTGAAGTAGAGACGAGACACGTGAGAAAGCTCTTCACTGCCAACAATATCCTTGAAGCACAACTACTTGACCTTATGCTAAGACAAGACGGGGTCAATTCGCACATTAAGAACGACAGTTTGCAATCTGGTGTGGGCGAAATTCCATTTGTTGAAATGTGGCCAGAAGTGGGTATTGGACGACAGGCATTGGGTAAAAGCCACGGAAATCTTGCGTCAGTTTCGGCAGGCTCGGTCTACAGATGAATGGGTGTGTCCGCATTGCAAAGAGACCAACCCAGGAACGTTTGAAACCTGTTGGTCGTGTACTGAGATTTAATTGAGGTGGTGTGTTGGGCTGATGAGAAATAAGCAGGGCATGCAGAGAAATCGTCGGAGGGTGTTGTCCCAGCTAACTGGGTTGGCGGTGATGTCTGTCGCCCAAGCAGTTCATGCGAATGTGACGCCGCGGCAAAGTTTGGGGCCGTTTTATCCTGTAACGTTGCCATTAGACAGCGATGCCGATCTGACATTCGTTGAGGGACGAGACGGCCGCGCAAGTGGTCTCATCACGAATTTATCCGGACAGGTGATGGATTCGGATGGGAATGCCGTGTCTGGTGCATTGATCGAAATCTGGCAGTGCGATGCATTCGGCGCTTACCATCACCCCCGCGCGGGAGGTGGACGCGATCCATTTTTCCAAGGGTATGGAAAAACCACCACTGATGAGTCGGGGCGATATCGATTCAAAACCATCCGACCCGTCGCATATCCAGGTAGGGCGCCGCATATTCATGTGAAGATTACCAATGATTATCAACAGCTTGTAACGCAAATCTATGTCCGCGGCGAACCTGCGAATGATCGTGATTTTTTACTAAATGGCATTACTGATCTGCAGGCTCGTGAGTCGCTTATCATCCCGTTCGCTAGGGATCCTTCTGGCTCCTCAGACGAGTTGATCGCTGAATTTAATCCTGTGATGCAGGCCTAAGGCAGGGTGGTCGAGCCTCTCTTAGCGTGTCGCGTATGAAAAACCCGTGGTTTGTTTTCGCCTGTATTTTACTTGCCCTGAAAGCCCTGTTTTTCGGCTTGTCGCTGCAAATGGCACTTTTTTAGGGATAGGGGGCATCAACTGTTGCTGTGGCTGCTGGCAGCGAACGCGTACTCTCGTGAAGATCTGTGGTGGGGATCAAGCGGCATGATGCGTGATAAGTATGCATTTTGCGATACCCTCAACTTCTTTTGACTGCCCCAGGAGGCCATTGTGAGCACCATCGGAACGCCATTTACCTCAACTGCTAAACGTGCCCTGCTGTGTGGGTCTGGCGAGCTGGGCAAAGAGGTGGTGATTGAGCTCCAGCGATTTGGTGTGGAAGTCATCGCGCTCGATTCATATGCAAATGCACCCGCGATGCAGGTCGCCGATCGTAGTCATGTGCTTAATATGTTGGATGCTGATGCTTTGCGCCGAGTCATCGAGGCGGAGCAACCGCACCTAATCATTCCTGAAGTGGAAGCGATTGCCACAGATGCATTGGTGGCATTGGAACGCGAAGGCTTCCGAGTCATCCCGACCGCTAGGGCGACGCAGTTGACGATGAATCGAAAGGGGATACGTCACCTCGCTGCTGTCGAGTTGGGACTGCAAACGTCAGACTATCGCTTTGCCGACACGCATGAGGCGTATCTCGATGCAGTGGAGTCGCTCGGTCTTCCATTTGTGGTCAAGCCCATCATGAGCAGCTCTGGGAAAGGTCAAAGCATTGTCAGGGATCATTCAGAAATTGAGGCAGCCTGGGAGTATGCTCAAAGTGGTGGTCGAACCCAAGCCAGTGAAGTGATCGTCGAGTCCTTAATTGAGTTTGATTACGAAATCACACTCCTGACCATTCGCCACAAAGATGGCGTGTCGTTCTGTGACCCGATTGGCCATGTGCAAGAAAATGGTGATTACCAGCAGAGTTGGCAGCCGCACCCGATGTCTGCAGCCACATTGACGGCAGCACAAGAAATTGCCGATAAAGTGACTAAGGCTTTGTGTGGCGAAGCGGGGCGAGGCCTGTTTGGTGTTGAATTATTTATTAAAGGCGATGCAGTATTTTTTAATGAGGTGTCACCTCGACCGCATGATACCGGCTTGGTGACGCTGATTTCTCAGGATCTGTCTGAGTTTGCGCTGCATGTGCGCGCCATCCTTGAATTACCAATTCCGAATATCACCCAGCATGGACCCAGTGCATCTGCGGTCATTTTGCCTCGAGGAGATTCTGACCAGGTTGAGTTCTCAGATCTTGATGTGGCTTTGTCTGCGCCAGATACGCAGATTCGGCTGTTTGGCAAGCCCGTGATTCGTGGCAAGCGACGCATGGGAGTGGCGCTTGCTCGAGGCCGAAGTATCGAAGAGGCTCTTGAGAAAGCGCGATCGGCGGCTCAGGCTGTGCGTATCAAGTTTTGATGTGGTCAGGCTAAATCAGAATGCGATCCGTGACGGCATCGATTGCAAACTGCAACGATCCCGTAATTCAAGGATGCGACGTAGAGTGACCGCACAAGGACGGCAATTTATGTCGTTTTCAAACCGTCCGTGGAAATAGGGTAGAACCCGACACGTGTTCCTCTAGCCAAGCCACCGATCAAGAATGCGGTCCACAAAAACAGGATCAATCCGGTGTCCCTGATCCTTGATCACTTCAAGACGTCCCTGCGTCTGAGACATAAATGCCTCACAAACTGTGAGAGGAGATTGCTCATCGTTTGATCCGACAACGGTATCGATCACTCGCTGGCTGAATGATCCGGCTGCGATCGCCTTTTGCAGTCGCGCTGCCTGTGGCGGCTTAAACAACATTCCAGAAACACGACATGCGCCCAACACAGGTGAAAGAAAAAGACACTTTCCCGGAAACTCGCCGNGAAGAAGTAATGCGTGTGCAATCAAATAAGCTCCGAATGAGTTGCCGATAACGTAGGGGTTGTCTTCAGAAACCAACGTATCAAGGTCATGGCGCACCACTTGCACNTGCTTATCAAATGGGAGTGACGCGAACGGATTAGGATTATTTGTTGTGCTTGTTGATCCCAAAGTGATCTCTCGACCGTACAGGTCGAAACCACGTGCCGCGAGGGCAGGCCCAAGTCCTCGATTCAATTGACCGCCACGTCCAGGCAGATAGTAGAGGGTTCGCATTACAAGAGTTTACGTTAGAAACAATTGATGACATAAGAATTGCCGTGTAGGTGCTGTGATGTCTTGGCNTCCGGAGCGTGTATTGATTTAAAAGTATGCGAATGGCTGCTTATTTGTTAACCGATGGAGTGATCTGTCATCTGTTACTGACAATCTTGCTTGTCTCGTTATCGTTCTCTGTTAGTGTGAAACCCTCGATCTGATTTGGAACTGAGACTATGCAAGACGCCTACGTCACTGACTCGCTGAGCTTTTCAAAAGACGTCGAGCCTATCGCTACATGGAAGGCTTGGCCGAACAACTTGGCTGCGGGTTTTGGGTAATCCCAACCGATGAGGAAGGGCAAAGCTTTGAAATCTTTTTGTGCAACAGCACGTTTGAAGACGAAGGAGACGAGATCGGTGTCTTGACTGTTTTCGAGCCAAACGCGGAACTCTACGTCGTTTTTGTCCTGTGTCTCGAGATTCGCTTTGATGCGAACACTCACTTACTTGATTACGGTTGGCATATCCAGTTCGAGGCAGAGGTGCAGGGCGAGGGCGAAGAAGAGGCCTTTAATACCGCGATTGATACAATGGACTTGTCAACCGACGAGGTCCGGATGCTTGTAAGTGACTGTCTGCAGACTGTCCGGTCGTTGGCCAGCATGCATGCTCATCAGCTTGTGATCACGCTACCTAATACGCATTGATTAACCGGCCTTGTTTGCGGCGTCGAGAGTGCTCGACGCTGGCTGAATCGGCGGGTAGCCGAAAATAAATTGAGTGCCTGCCGCAAAGGCCACCATCAGCAGAAAAGCGATCATGCCCGCTATGCCGCCAGCCCAGACCATGCCGAGCTTCGGGCGAAAAAAACCATAGACCATTTGCCCGAACATGCCACCGAAAGCACAGAGCACGATAGCGTAGATAAAACCGAAGGATTCGCCCATCCAGGACAGTATAGAGCAATGCCTCGCAGATTCCTTGCGAAGACTCGCTTGGGTTACGGATGTCATGCCTATACTGTATGCAAAAACGAGGGATTGACATGCTAGCCAGTGCAATACTGAATTCGGCAATGCGCGCGCCAGAGCTCCCATGCCTCTGGGCACAAAAGAGTGGTGAGTGGTGCAGCTATTCACGTGGTGAGGTGGTCGACGCCAGCGGGCGTTTGGCGCACTGGCTGACAGCGCAGGGACTGCATCGCGGCGATCGCGTGTTGTTATTGATGGAAAATCGCCCCGAGTGGGCGGTAGCCGCTTTGGCCTGCGCGCGGCTTGGGTGTGTCTTGGTGCCGGCCTACATAACCCACCAAGACTCGGAAATCCGCTACCTGTGTGAACAAACCGAGCCTCAGATGCACATTGTTTCCGATGCACTTTCGGATCGGTTATTGGGTGCAGGTGTCGATCCGGAGCGGACGCTCTGTATTGTCGATCAAGGTGAAGTGCTATACCCAGAACAACTCGGCGGTACCCTCGATCCTGAAGCACCATTGCCGGCGGCGGACGATCTCTATGCACTTATAGCCACCTCGGGGACTAACGGAGTCCCAAAAATCGCGATGCTCAGTCACGGCAATATTTCTTCCAACGTGCAGAGTATTTGTCAGGTGCTCGATGACGCTGGATTGCTGGCGCCTCAGCGGTTTTTGTCGTTTTTACCCTTGGCTCACGCGTATGAACACATGGCTGGTTTGCATTTGCCGTTTGCGATTGGCGGTGAGATTTTTTATTGCGATCGACTCGATCGACTTGCTAACGACATGCAGGCCATTCAGCCAACTTTAATGACAGCGGTACCACGTTTATATGAACTGCTGTATCAAAAAATTCAGATGCAGATAAGTCAGGAGTCTCGCTTCAAGCAGTGGATGTTCAGTAGAACTCTCGACCTGGGAGGGCGTGATAAAAAGAAACTGTCGTATTCTGAGCGGCTCCTCAATGCGCTGTGTGAGCAATTGGTACGGAAAAAAGTGAGGAGGCGTTTTGGTGGGCGCCTACAGTATTTTGTCTCTGGGGGTGCCGCGCTCAATCCACAGATTGCTCGATTTTTCACCAGTCTTGGTATCGGAATTCTGCAAGGGTACGGACAAACCGAAGCTTCGCCAGTGATTAGCGTCAATCGACCGGGCCAGGTAAGGATGGAAACCGTCGGTCCAGCATTGCCTGGTGTCGAGGTGAAGCTTGGTGCTGAGAATGAGCTTTTGGTCCGAGGCGATCTCATCATGCAAGGGTACTGGAATGCCGCCGAGGACACCGCGAAGGTGATCCAAGATGGCTGGTTACATACCGGTGATTTGGCGGAGATTGATCCGGACGGACACATCCGTATCGTGGGTCGTGTCAAAGATTTGATTGTGAATTCGGGCGGTGAAAATATTGCCCCGGCGCCGATTGAGCAGGAACTGGTATTTCATCCTGATGTCGAACAAGCAGTGCTTGTTGGCGACGGGAGGCCTTGGTTGTCGGCGCTTTTAGTGTTAACCGAGACAGCGCGCGAGAGCGGGCGTGATCAGGCCTCAATCATTCGTGACATATTGCGCGCGATCAATGCAGATAAGCCAGCCTACCTACAGATTCGTAAAGCTGTGGTGTTGGAAACTCCTTGCACCATTGAAAACGGCTTGTTGACTCCAACCCATAAGATTAAGCGTCAGCGTGTGATGGCTTTGTATCAGCATGAGATCGAGAAGATCTATCGATGAAGCGCTACGCAAAGAATCATCAATCAATACACAACCATGGGTTAGCGGGCAGCATGCGTTTCTTTCTTGTTTTACTACTTGTCTTAGCGAAACCGGTCACTGCGGAGACCCGCATCGGATTAGGGAGCTGTTTCAATCAGGCGAAGGATGGCTCCATTTGGGCGCAAATTGCCAGTGAGCAACTCGACGGATTCTTGTTCCTTGGTGACAATCTTTACGCGTCGCGCAGGTTTAGTATCAATCGCCTTAAAAAAGCTTATGAAACCCTAGGTGAGCAGGTTCCATTTGCCTCGCTTGGCTTTGTCCATGCCGTGTGGGACGACCATGATTACGGTAGCAACGATGGCGGTCGTCATTTTATCCATAAAGACTATTCCGGGTTTATTTTTCGCGAGTTCTTTGGAGCTCGGTCGGACATCGCATTTGCCTCGGATCGCGCGACTTACCATGCGCACATTCGGGAGTTATCTGGACAGCGGGTGCAGTTTATCGGACTCGATACCCGCAGTTATCGCAGCGACCTAAGCAAAACACCGAACCGAAACCAAAAGGGAGCCGAGCGCTACGTTCCATCGGAGGATCCAGAGCAAGCGATGCTTGGAGAGATGCAATGGGCTTGGCTTGAGGCTCAGCTGGCGCAACCTGCAGACATTCGTATCCTGATGAGTTCGATTCAGGTACTTGCCGAAGGACATGGTTGGGAGCGCTGGGGGAATCTGCCGCTCGAGAAAGCAAGGCTCCAAGCGCTTCTTCAAGCGCGAGCCGGAGGTGCCGTGTTAATTGTTAGTGGTGATCGGCATGTCGGTGGCGTGTACACCGGCATTATTGGTGGAGAGCGAGTGATTGAGATCACCTCGTCTGGCTTGAANATGGCCTGGACCGAGGCCGATGAATACCTTCCCAATCAGCTCGGTGATGCGATTCGTGTCAATCATTATGCGGTCCTGACATTAGACGACCAGGGCTTGGCGTCAGTGCAGTGGAAATCACAGGACGGCGCGTTGCTTTCAGAATTCCCGTTGAGATAAGCAAATGTTCGCCATTTTTAAAACGTTTTTGTGGCTAGGGCTTACATCTTTTGGTGGTCCCATGGCTCACATTGCCATCTTTAGGCGCGTGTTTGTTGAACAGCAAAAACGGATCTCAGATGAGGCTTATGCCAACTTAGTCGCTTTGTGTCAGTTGATNCCNGGGCCTGCCTCGTCACAAGTGGGCTTGGCATTAGGCTATCGATTCGGAGGCGCTGCGGGCGCATTGGTAGCCTGGCTTGGCTTNACGTTGCCAAGTGCGCTCCTGATGGGGCTTGGTGCCTACCTCTGGTTGTCGGGCGCGTTTATTGAAATGGGTTGGGTGATCCTAGCCTTTAAATTAGTCGCGGTCGGCGTTGTCACACAAGCAGTGATTGGCATGTGGGGCACCCTCTGTGTTGAGCGAACGGCTCGGATTGTGGCGCTTTTGGCCGCGATCTTGTTCTATCAATTCCCCAATGCATGGATGCAGTTGGCCCTGATCGGAGCGGCACTCGTGGGCGGGGATGTTCAATACCGTGTGGCCGGAGAGCGGGCAATTGAAACGCCTCGAGCTGGTCGCCAGTCAGCCTTTGGGTTGTCACTGGTCGGCTTGGTATTCGGGTTTGTTGCTGTGTTCAGCGTTTGGGATTTCACNGGTCCGCTGTGGGACATTGTTCGGGGACACTTTATCAGTGGCGCATTGGTATTCGGTGGCGGCCATGTGGTGTTACCACTTCTGCAAGCTGAGTTTGTTCCCCCGCTTGGTGAGGCTGAGTTTTTAGCCGGATACGGGTTGGTGCAAGCGATGCCCGGTCCGTTGTTCACATTGGCTGCCTATCTGGGCGTCTTGGTCGCGCCGGAGACGCCCTGGATTGGGGCTGCTTTGGCCGTTGTTATGGTGTTTTTGCCAGGTCTGGTGTTGTTGACAGCAGGTGGCCTTCTGGGCAAACAGTGGATGCCATGGTTGCGTCCGCGGTTGAGCCTGGTTAATGCCGCGGTGGTGGGCCTGTTGCTGTCTGTTTTAGTGCACCTGTTTTTACCCAGAGTGCATACTCTGGTGCGACAACGGCGCTTGCGATGGTGAGCCTCTTGATGGCCGTAGTTTGGAAGCGCAGCCCGCTTGAGTTGGTGGCGGCGATGCTGGTGCTATCGTTTGCAATGCAGTGGATGAACTGGATCTGATGGCACTTCCTATCATCACAATGGTAATCGCCAGTTTGGCTGCGTTGCTGCAACTGGTTTTGACCGCACAAGTGATTCGGTGTCGTCGCGCTGAGCAAGCGGGAGTAGGGGTGAAGCCTTCAAGTGGTCTGCAGCGGGCCATTCGCGCGCACGGAAACTTTATAGAAGTGACGCCTATCTTCCTAATTTTATTGTTAATACTTGAGTTGGTGGATGCCTACCTGTGGTGGGTTGGCGGATTGGGTGCGCTGTTCTTGATCGGACGCGTATTGCATGCTCAGTCGATTCTGGTGGGTGAGGCCGCCGAGCCGCCACGTTATCAGAACCGAGTGCGAGGAATGATGCTCACACTCGGCTCGATGGCACTGGCCGCGTTGAGCGGCCCTGTCTACATTGTGTGGTTGCTTTTCAATCCATGGATGTGATGCCCGTTTCTAGGCATCGCTCCAAAGTTTAAGTGCGCAGATAGGACTCCAAAAACGTCATTGTTCTCGCTAATGCCAAGGCGGCATCGTCTTCGTCATACCGGCCGCCAGTTGGGTTTGCAAATGCATGGTCTGCGGTGTACCAGTGGGTCGTGAGCAACGATTCCTTTCCAGCCTCTCGCAAAGCTTGGCGGAAGCTGCCAACCATCTTTGGATTGATGTTCTTGTCCAATGTGCCGAAATGACCCAATAAAGGGGTTTGCAAGCCAGCCAGTTGTGCAGCCGATACCTTCACACTGCCGTAGTAAATGACAGATGCATCGGGTGCTGCTGAGATTGCGGTTTGTAGGCTCCAGCCGCCGCCAAAGCACCATCCGCAAGTGGCGACTTTGCCATTACCTTGGCTTCGCGCCCAATCGACCCAGGCATTCATAGTCTGTGTCGCATGGTCTTTGTTTAAGCCCTTGATCTGCGCCATGGCGCCATCTCGATCGGTAGCGACCGAGCCATTGAATAGATCGACGGCCAACGCACGGAATCCCTGCGCCTTAAACTCTTGGGCTACCGCCTTGATGTGGTCATTTAATCCCCACCACTCGTGGATCAACAGCACAGTAGGGGCATTGGCGTCTTCTGGCGCGGCAAGGTACCCAGACACTGTACCTACGCCTTTGACATCAAGGCTAATGGTGTCGCCTGCATGTGCCGCAGCCGCGGCCAGCTCGACATCTGCGAGCACATAGGCCAAGGGTAGTGCGGCGACGCCTTTGAGGAACAAACGACGGCTTTCTGGGTCCACCGTCAACGCCGGTTTATTTGAAACAAAGCAACTGATTTCATTACACATGATGTTCTCCTAATGAATCGTTATTGTGCAGTCCAGCCACCGTCAATGGGCAGTGAGGCCCCGGTGATTTGGGCTGCCGCGTCCGTGCATAAAAAACGAACCAACTCTCCGAGCTGTTCTGTTGTGACAAACTCTTGTGATGGCTGTTTCTCAGCCAATAATTGCCGGCCGCCTTCAGCCACATCGACGCCAAGAGCATCTGCTTTGGCTTCGATTTGTGCCTCGATGAGCGGCGTATGTGTCCAACCGGGGCAAATTGCATTGCATGTGATACCAAGGCCTGCGTTCTCAAGCGCGGTCGCCTTGGTCAAGCCAATCAATCCGTGTTTAGCCATCACATAAGCGACTTTATTCACAGAGGCCACCAGCCCATGCACACTGGCGATATTGAGAATCCGCCCATAGCCCTGCGCTCGCATTGCAGGAAGCAGCAGGCGGGTCGTATGGAAGCATGCATTGAGATTGACGTCGATAATTTGCCGATACTTGTCGATGGGGAATTCATGAATAGGCGCTGTGTGTTGTAGGCCCGCATTGTTGACCAACACTGAGACCGGTCCACATTCAGCCAGCGTTTCAGACAAGGCATGTTCAATCGCATTGACGTCGGCTAAATCGGTGCCCAAGTAGTGCACAGGGTGAGGGCTCAGTGCTGCGACCTCCGCCCGTGCCGCTTCAATTTGCGCGTGCGTGCCTAGACCATGCAGGATCACCTGGTAACCATCACGCGCGAGCACCCGAGCGATTCCAAGACCAATCCCGCTCGTACTTCCAGTAATTAGCGCAAGTTGTGGCGTCTGCATCATATTTTCCCAACCAACAGTCTAAGCTGTGATCATGTCATTGTGATGACATGCCGACCAGTGATCTGTCGTAATCATCCGAAACTCCGGCTTTTCCGTACGACAACGCGTCATTGCGACAGGGCACCGGGTATGAAAACGGCAGCCCGCTGGTGGATTTTGTGGTGACGGGATCTCTCCTTGCAACACAGTGCGGGCTCTGTTGCGCTGTCTCGGATCCGGTACCGGTACCGCATCAAGTAGCGCCCGCGTGTATGGATGATTGGGTGCATCATAGAGTGCATGTGTCGGTGCGATCTCAACCAATTCACCCAAATACATCACGCCCACTCGGTGGCTTATGTGTCGCACCACGCTGAGGTCATGTGCCACAACCAACAATCCCAGACCACGGGCATCTTGAAGGTCCATCAACAGATTCAGTAACTGGGCCTGAACCGAGACATCAAGTGCAGAGACTGGCTCATCACAAAGCAAATAGTCAGGTTCTAGAGTCAGGGCGCGGGCTACGCCGATCCGCTGCCGCTGGCCACCGGAGAATTCATGTGNGTATTTCGATAACGGCGTACCTGCGAGCCCAACAGCAGCTAGCAATGCCTGCACTCGTTCCAGGCGCTCCGAATCAGTGAATAAGCCATGAATGTCATAGGGTTCGCTCAGAATCTGACCGAGAGAGTGTCGACTGTTCAGGCTCTCNGCAGGGTCCTGGAAAACCATTTGTACTCGTCGCCGAAAGCCGTGCATCGTCTCGCGATGGGTCACATCGACAGGTGCATCATCGAGCAAAACCTGACCGCTCGATCTCCGTACCAAACCTGCCAGTGCTTTAAGAAAGGTGCTTTTACCGCAACCAGATTCACCGACTAAGCCGACCGTTTCTCCAGCAGACAGGGAAAGAGAGACTTCGGAAACTGCAGAAATCTGCCCAACCTGACGCTTGAGGANTCCGCGGAATACAGGAAATTGAACGCTGAGCGCTTTGGCTTCAAGCATTGGCATCCTCCGCATAAAAGCAGGCTACACGCCCATCAAATCGAGGCTCCGCACGACAGACTTCGGTTGCCGATTGACAGCGTTGACGGAAACGGCANCCAGTGGGGAAAGCGCCTGCTTGTGGTACCTGGCCTTCAATGGTGGTCAACCGAGTACGTGTCGGACCATCCAGTCGCGGCACACTGTTTAAGAGCCCTTGTGTGTAAGGATGCAGTGGCTTCGCAAAGAGAGACTCCACCGATTGCAGTTCAGCCAGTTGGCCGCCATACATAACAGCGACTCGGTCCGCCAGCTCAGCGATGACTCCCAAATCATGGGTGATAAAGAGCACGGCAGTACCATGTTCTTTGGATAGTTTACGAATTAAATCAAGTACTTGTGCTTGAATTGTCACATCTAGTGCGGTAGTGGGCTCATCGCAAATGAGCAGTTTTGGCTCCAGCGATAAGGCCATGGCAATCATAATGCGCTGTCGCATTCCGCCGGACAGTTCGTGCGGATAGGCGCGCAATCGCGATTCTGGGTCTTGGATACCGACATCCACCAAATTAGCGAGTATGCGTGCCCGTCGTGCTGCATCGGTCCACTGTGGACGATGAATTTCGTACAACTCCATGAGCTGACGACCCACCGGTTGAACCGGGTTCAACGCCGTCATCGGTTCTTGGAACACCATCGCCATTTCTGCACCACGCAGCTGTTGGCGTTCTTGTGCAGTCGCTGTCACAAGCGAGCGCCCCTGAAACAGCAACTCACCACCCAAGATCTGACCATAGGGTTTGGGGAGCAATCCCATGATGGCTGTTGCCGTTAGGGACTTACCACAGCCTGATTCACCCACCAGACCGAGTGTCTCGCCAGCGCCAAGAGTCAACGACAGTTGGCGAATGACCTCAGTCGTCTCCTCACCCTGCACAAAGCCGACCGACAGCGCCTCAAGAGACAATAAGGTCATCGCTTGAAACGCTCATCAATTGTGAGCACTGGGTCAAATGCGCGCTTATCTGAGCGAGCCTCGCGAGTCTCCTGTTGCCTTTCCGTATCAATCCAAAAAAGTCCACCACTGGACGCACTGAACGGATCATAGATACCGCCTCCATCCTTACTGCCAGGAGTCTCGGGCAACCGAATCCACCGCCAATGCGCGCCACGGAAGTAGGGCACCATGTAGGCAGGTGCAAATACCGCTTCTTCATGCAACATGGTTTGAATTTCATGTGACAGGGCGATCCGTGTTTCGGCACTTGTCGCTGCGCGATAAGCTTCAATCTTGCTGTCCAACTGCGGATTCTTCATGTTGGTGATGTTATTGGTCTGTGGTTGATCCGCATTGGCTGAATGGTAATGCTCCCAATAGGCTGGACGAAAGCCCGTGGACCATCCCATCCAAGCCAGTTGATGGTTCTTTTCAATCACATTTTTAAACGCATTTTGCCCATCAAGAAGTTGCAGATTCAGTTCAAGGCCTGCCTTTTTCGCTTCTTCTTTTAGCACCACCAGACGCGGTGTATGCACCGCTTGAGAATAGGTGACATTGAATGCCAAACGCTGGCCGTCGCGCATAAAGATCCCGTCAGGGCCGCGCTCCTTGAAGCCTGCTTCATTGAAATATGCCACAGCTTGGTCCAAATCAAACGGCCTTGGCTCAATCGCGGTGTTCGAATAGTCACCGTACCCTGTGTAGTGTTGTGGCAAGCGCTCATAATCGTTCCGCAAGACGGTTTCGATCATCTTTTGGTAATTCAACGCATGCTGTATCCCAAGCCGCACTGGACGCTCACCGAGCGGCGCAAACGCTTGGTTCATCCACATACCGGTTGAGGGCTGCTGCGTGTCGTTATAGACCACCAGTTTCTCGATGTAGCCTAGATCAAACTCTTCGCCAGTTGCTTTTTCATGCCAAAAAGACGGGAGTACGAGGGGATAAGTATCCAGATCACCCTTTAAGAAGGCGCGGAATGCGAGGTTGGGATCACGCATTACTTTGACGCGAATCCGATCAACATTGAAGCGTCCCTGATGCTTTGGGTCGTTGGCGCCCCACCAATCAGTTTTTCGCGTGAAGCTCAGATAGTCACCTTTGCCGTCTACGATACTTTTTTGATCGATTTGATATGGGCCAGTATTCGGTTCAATTGCCCAGTTGGTGTTTTGTACCCAGCCTTCGTCAAGTACGTGAAAATGACGCGGTTTGGGCGCAATCGACAGACTGGTGTGCAAATCGATCTCAGGCTTCGGCACGTGTCCAACCACAGCAATGGTGTGATCGTCGTACTTTTTCACTTCCAAGATTTGCTCGGTGAAGTAGTTGTTATACCAAGGCGCCAGGATCGCTGGGCTACGCATGAATTCCAGTGTGTAAACAAAGTCGTCTGCGGTGACTGGAATGCCGTCAGACCAGGTCACCTCTGGATTGAGTTTAAAAAACAGAGTGGTTTGATCGTCACTGACTGCCCATTCCGTAGCAATCTGCGGCATGGGCTGTTCTGTGTTTGGATGCAGGGTGGTTAACGACCACTGATTGGCGAGCAGATACCCGCGGAACGAGTTATTTGAGTCTGGGCCCACAGTACGCAAGGTCAGCGGATAGACGGTCGTGTTGGTGTAAAACGTGCCGCCCTTGGTAGCCTCAGGTGATCCCAAATAGGGGGCGCCAGAGTGTGTGGTCCACTGCAAATCGGTCGGCAACGCGTCGAGTCCGAGTGCAGGATAGGGAGTGAGGGCTTGTTTTCGCAGCTGTGCCTTTTCAGGCGTCCAGTTGACTTGGTCGGCACTGGTCATATTGAGCGGATCAAAGCCGGTGACCGTGACCTCTTTACCATCAGAGCACCCGAATAAGGCAACACAGACGAGTGACCAACAAACAAATTTATTCATAGCGCGTCAACCTTCGAGGATCAAAAGCTTCTCGGATGGCCTCACCGACAAATGTGACCATCACCAATATCAACACCAAACCACTCACCACACTGGTTACAACCCAGGGTGCATCGAGTCGGTCAGTACCTTGTTTTAGGAGTTCTCCCCAACTTGGGGTCGGTGGCGGCAAACCAAACCCAAGATAATCAAGAGCTGTTAACGCAGTGATGCCGCCCGCAACCGCAAAGGGGATAAAAGTGACGATCACTGAAATGGTATTTGGCAAAATGTGTTGCGTGATGATACGCCAATCACTCGCGCCGAGTGCCTTGGCCGCCATTACGTAATCACGGCTGACTTCCTTGTAGGTTGCCGTACGCATGTACCAAGTCATGCCCATCCAGCCGAACAGCACCATCAAGAACACCAACATCCCAAAGTCCGGTGTCACAATGCTCGCGACAATCATGATGATGTAGAGAAAGGGGACGTTGCTCCAAATCTCGATTAACCTTTGAATGACCAGATCAAACCAACCACCGCGATAGCCCATTAAACAGCCCAGTACAATACCGATCACATAGGTGCTAACCAGTAACGCCAAGCTGAACCAGATCGCAATTCGGAAGCCGTAAATCAAGCGTGCCGCAACGTCACGGCCAGCGACGTCGGTGCCTAAATAATGGCCACGCTCGATACTCGGGGGATGCGGTGCAAATTCACCGTCGTATACATTGATCTCGAAAGGGTCAAACGGAATCAGCGGCATGACAACCCAGTTGTCACTGTTTTCGGCTGCAAAGCGTTTCGCCAACAACTTATAGTTGGTTTCGTATTGATACGCCTCGCCAAAGGTATCCCCTGGAATCACCGCACCATAGGTTGGAAAATAGTATTCCCCCTCATAATGCACCACCAAGGCCCGTGAGTTAACGAACAGTTCCGCCACCAATGACAACAAGATCAAAGCGACCAAAATGACTGCGCTCCACCAGCCGCGGGAAATCCCTCGGAATCGACGCAGACGCTCGGCAGTGATTGGATCAAGACGCATCATTCGAATCGCACTCGCGGATCAACAGCAGCTACACACAGATCCGACAAGATATTGCCGATGAGAAACAGTAGCGAGGAAATCACCAGAATGCCCATCACCACAGGGTAATCACGCTCCAGAAGTGATTCATAACCAAGTAGACCGAAACCATTGATATTAAACACAGTTTCTATCAAAAAAGAGCCTGATAAAATGACGCTGATGTTGTTTCCGAAGTGTGTTGCTAGCGGGATCAGTGAATTCCGAACCGCATGCTTCCAGACCGCATCTTTGAAACTTAAGCCTTTCGCGAGCGCCGTTCGTACATAGTCTTGAGCCAGTTGATCCATCAATGAGTTTTTCATCATAAAGGTCATGACGGCAAACGATCCAAGCATGTACGAAATGAGCGGCAGGATGGAATGCCAGAGAACGTCTTTGATTTTGCCGAGAGTGCTGAACTCGTCATAACGCTCAGAAATAAATCCACCCAAGGGAAACCACTCGAGTTCAGACGCAAAAACGGTCAACAACGCAATACCGACAATGTAGCCTGGTACGGCGTAGCCAATGAACACTAGAGCACTTGAGCCATGATCAAACGATTGGCCATGTTTCAGTGCCTTGGCGATTCCCAGTGGGATGCACACCAAGTACGTCAGAATCAGGGTCGTTAGACCGTAATACAGACTCACCGGCAGACGTTCGGCGATGATGGTCCAGACTGATTCGTTGTAGCGGGTACTGACACCAAGATCCAACTGCACCACATTGCCAATCCAATTTAGATAGGCCGAAAAAATCGGTTGATCGAAGCCGTAGTAGGCTTTCAGGCTAGCNAATTGCGCCTCATTCAGCACACCACCACGCTCTGGCCCTTGCTGTAATGCCGGTACCCCCTCCTGCGCGAGCTGCATTTCTGTCATCATGCGTTCAATTGGACCGCCGGGAACAAGGCGAGTGAGGGTGAATACCATGAGGGTGATGCCCAGGAAGGTGGGAATCACCAGCAACATCCGTCTCAAAAAGTAAGCTGTCACGGGTTTTGGGTTCTCTTCTCGTGTCGTTCTTGGTTCAATGTCTGTAAGACTATGGCGTCAGCCCAGAAGGATGCAATGTTGCAAGCACTCGAACTCTTTGATGATGCGCCCCACAGTGAGCACGCCATCACCCTGTTTAACCAGGATTTTCGCCACGCAGGCCAAACTGATGACCTGACAATCTTCCAAGCAGAATATGCGCTGAAATCTCCCGAACTGGAATGCTTGCATTGTTTATTGGCGGATCAATTGGTCGGGGAGGACGATGAAACCCCCTGGCTCAGCGCACCTGTGATGGCTGCTTACGTGTCGCTTGCAGAGCGGGAAGACGGCGTTCCAGTCCGGATGGATGATGCGATATGCATCATGGAGCACCGATCACGATTGTATTTGGTACGTATGATCATGCGCCAGGCAACGCTCGAGCCCTGGAGCGATGACGCTGATCTGACTATGACCATCTATCGCGCTGAGTCGAAAGATGGGGTACATCAAGGATTCTATGATCAGGTTGCNAATGAAGCGCACGACGCGATGGCAGCCTGCCTGTACTGGCACGGACAGATGGACATCGAAGATGATGCCATTCGCGAGAATCATCAGATCGCAGTGGAGGCGCTGCAAACCGTAGTGCGTGATTTGATCGATGAATTCAATCAACAGATGCCTGAGGGTTTGGTCGCCAACCTCGAACAGGCTGGTATGTTTGAAGACGATTTTGAAGAGGAATCTGAAGAAGGTGACGACGAGGACGGTGATGACTCTGGTCGCTCACCGATCATTCATTGATGTCGTCATCAGCGCTCGCCAATCTGAGCGCAATGGCGCATACGTTTGAACCAACACTCAATCAACTCTTTGCCGATGATCCGATCCGAGCACAACGATTTTGTGCTGAGGGCGCAGGAATTCGACTGGATTATTCAAAGCATTGGCTCACTGAATCGGTGCGAGATGCATTGGTTGCGGGTCTCGAGGCTGTCGATTTTGGGACCAAACGCGCCGCTTTGGTCAACGGTGATTTACTCAATCTAAGTGAGCAGCGCGCGGTGCTGCATATGGCACTGCGTGGCGAGGCCGGCGATCCATTCGCTCAGTGCGGCTCGCCGATTATGCCCAGTATTTTATCGGAGCGGAGTCGCTGTTTTGAGTTTGCTGAAGCGGTGCGCAACGGCACCCTCTGTGGGGCGACCGGAAGGGCGTTTACAGACGTTCTAAGTCTCGGCATCGGCGGATCGGATCTTGGCCCAATGATGGTGGCAGAAGCGCTGAAACCCTGGATTGATGGGCCGAGGCCACATTATGTTGCCAATATTGACGGCGCTGATTTGGCGGATACCCTCGCACAATTGGATCCAGAGACAACATTGTGTGTGGTGGCATCAAAAACTTTTACCACGCAAGAGACCCTGCATAACGCGAAGAAGGTGAAGGCGTGGTTCAGCCAAGCGCTCGGAACGGCGGCAGTTGGTGCTCATCTGGCTGCCGTGTCGACCAACGTAGAGGCGGTTCGTGCCTTCGGTATCGCAACGGAGCGAATGTTTCCGTTCAGTGATTGGGTCGGGGGCCGGTATTCGGTGTGGTCCAGTATCGGGCTGTCACTGATGATTTCGCTTGGGCCAGACGATTTTGCAGAATTTTTAGCCGGTGCACGGGCGATGGATCAGCATTTCTTGCAAACCCCATTGCACGAGAACATTCCGGTACTCATGGCGTTGCTTGGAGTGTGGTATCGCAATGGGTTTGGCTTTGAAAGCCACGCGGTGATTCCTTATGCACAGCGACTGGTGCATTTTCCAGCCTATGTTCAAGCGTTGGAGATGGAGTCTAACGGCAAACGCGTCTCAGCCAGTGGTGAAGTGCTCGATCACCACACCAGTGCGTTGGTGTGGGGTCAGATTGGTACCAATGGGCAGCATGCGTTTTTCCAAGCATTGCATCAGGGCACATTGGTGTCTCCGATTGATTTTATTGTGACGGCCAAACCAGTTGATACAGACACAGCGTCGCATCGCTTGTTAGTGGCGAATTGTTTGGCTCAGGCGGAAGCATTGGCTTTTGGGCAGTCGCAGCCTGAGCTGCGTGCAGAGATGCAGCATCAAGGGCTTTCAGAGGCCGATATTGAGCGGTTGCGTTCGCATCGCACATTTCCTGGCAATCGCCCGAGCAGCTTATTGATGTTGTCGGCGCTGACGCCGAAATCATTAGGTGCTCTGATGGCGGCCTACGAGCACAAGGTGTTTACCCAAGGGGTGTATTGGGGTATCAATTCGTTTGATCAGTGGGGCGTCGAGTTGGGCAAAGCGCGCGCAAGAACATTGGCACCCATGTTGGGTGCCGGTGATATCGACGGTTTTTCAACATCGACTCAGGACGCTGCACGATGGCTGTTTCGCGATCTCGACTAAAACCTGATGAAATCAGTCGCGTCATTGAGATGGCGTGGGAGGACCGTACACCGTTCGAAGCCATTGAGGCCAGCTTTGGATTACGTGAAGCCGATGTGATCCGGCTGATGCGGCAAGAGATGAAACCATCCAGTTTCCGTATGTGGCGGGCTCGGGTCTCAGGGCGAGCTACGAAGCACACAGCCAGGCGAGGCTTCACCTTTGGTCGGCATGTGTGTCCTACGCAGCGCAATCGTTAGAAGATAATCGTCTAAGCATTTAAAAACTTATTCTTTTGCGATCTTAAAAAAGCACATTACTGTGTCTCCATCGAACTCGGAGAACCGTGATGAATGCATTTAAATCCCTATTGAGTGGTGCTGTCTTGCTGGCTACAGCGGCAGTGCAAGCGACGCCACTTACGCCCGTCATCGATGGGTTTACGTTGGACAGTCTTATCGAAGCTCAAGCCGTTAAGGTGTTGGAGATTCGCTCAGATGTAAAAGAATACGCGAAAGCACACATTCCAGGATCCGTCCATTTGCCATACAGCGCCTTCCGTGGACCGAAAAACAATCCCGGCAAGCTGCCCCCACTCAACGAACTCGCGAAAGCATTGGGTGCAGTTGGTTTGGATACGGCAGACGCCGTGGTGGTGGTACATGATGGTGTTACCACAACCGATTTTGGCGCTGCCGCACGGGTTTATTGGACTTTAAAATCAGTCGGTTTTGACAATCTGGCGATCCTCAATGGGGGTTTCCGGGGCTACCAAAAAGACGGCTTTGAACAAGCCAATACAGCGACCGACGTTAAGGNCACAACACCAAGTTTGGCGTTTAATCCGAGATGGTATGCGGACACGGCCGATGTGAAATCGCAAGTAAGCGGCGAGGGCACAGCGCGCTTACTGGATGCTCGCTTGGACGATTTCTTTTTTGGAAGGGCGTGGCACGGCGCAGCGACCAAGCCAGGCATTATTCCTGGTGCAGACCACTTTTCGTTTGAAGCATTCTTTGACAAAAATACGCCCCTTTTGAAGCACCAGGATGAGGTGGTCTCGATTGTGAACAGCAACGGATTGAGACAGGCCAACACAATTTCTTATTGCAATACCGGACATTGGGCAGCGACCAACTGGTTTGTTCTAAGTGAAGTGGCACAGGTACCCGACGTCAAGTTGTATGCAGAGTCGATGGTGGAGTGGTCTCAAGCCAATGAGCCGATGGAAAACGTGCCGTCGTCAGTAGAATTTGCGATCCTAAAAACCAAGAAGTGGTTTAACACACTGGTGAATTAATTAGGTGATCGTTCGAACGGTATTACTGACAACACTCTTGCTCACGCTCGCGGTTACCGCGGGCGTGCGTTTTGCGTTATTACTGGGTATTGGTCTGGCCATTGGCTTTGCGCTTGAGCGGTTTGGCTTTGGTTTTGCCGGTCCATGGCGTCGGTTGATTCGTGAGCGAAACGGGCAGGGCGTGATGGCACAACTGCTGGCAATCGGACTCACCGCATTGGCTATTCAGCCGTTGATCGCTTATGCCCCGGGATCCATGCTGGGTGCGATTGCGCCAATCTCTGTCTCAATGGTTTTGGCAGCCTTTGTCTTCGGCCTTGCGATGCAGTTGATTCTTGGCTGCGGCTCTGGAACTCTCGTGAATGCGGGCTCGGGTAACGTATTGGCAATTGTCGCTTTGCCATTTTTTTGTATCGGCAGCTTTATTGGAACGCTGTGGGTTCCAGCGGCGATCGAATGGACACCGCACGCAGTCGTGAGTTTGCCGCAGTCCCTGGGTGTTCCAGGTAGTGTCTTCACCACATTGGGTGGATTGCTACTGATTGGCTGGGGCGTGTCGCGTTTCACCGATGGGCCTTTGTGGAACAAAAAGCTGATTACTGCGGCTGTGATTTTGGCCGGTTTGGCTGTGGTACACGTGCTGGTCGCAGGGCAACCTTGGGGAGTAGTCTATGGTCTGGGATTGTGGGTCGCAAAAGGGGCTGTCTCCCTGGGATGGGATCCCTCAACGGCTGCGTTTTGGACCCATCCCATCAATGCCAGCGCGTTGACTGAATCGATCTTAACCGACACGACTTCACTGACCAGTATGGGATTGCTGGGAGGTGCCGCAATGGCCGCTTGGGCTGGCTCGCGTGATGTACCCCTGTGGCCAGAGCTGAAACCTTGGATTTTCCTGATGGTCATCGTTGCTGGGCTTTTACTGGGAATATCCTCACGTCTTGCCTTCGGCTGCAATGTGGGTGCTTTGTTCAGTGGTATCGCGTCCGGCTCGGGTCACGGCTGGGCATGGATGCTGGCAGGCTTTCTTGGCAGTGTGTTGGGTGTTCGGTTGCGTGATTGGCTGTGGATTNGAGCANTTCGGGAGGCGGGATGAGCCGTCGGTCTGGAATTGTCTTTGTTTTAATTTGCATTTTTGCTGTGGTTTCGGCTGAATGGGTGGGCGGAAATCCGCCAGATCCTTATCGCGCACCGGATCCTATGGCTTTTGGATCCACGAGTGGAGCTTCTGGCGCAATCTGTACTTTTGCACCAGGAGCGTCGCAGTGAGTCAGCCCGTTATCAGCACCCACCTTGGCCACATTCAGTTGATCCTTTCATCGGACGGATTGGTGCGTGTTGAGCAGACTGATCGAGAAGTCACTGAAATCGATCCGCAGCACCAACAGCTGGTTGCCTTGATTGCGCAGTGCATTGCGGGTGAGGGAGATGGAGCGCAGATCCCCTTGGTGCCGCAGGGCTCAGAGTTCCAACAAAAAGTTTGGCAGGCCATGCGCGCCATTCCCCGTGGCGAAGTACGCAGTTACTCGGAGCTTGCCATGATGGCTGGCAATCCCCGTGCAACGAGGGCTGTAGCCAGTGCGTGTGGTAGTAACCCATACGTTTTGGTAGTTCCGTGTCACCGCGTCGTACGGCGTGATCGCGGGTTAGGGGGGTTTTCTTGGGGTCTCGACGTCAAACGTGCGTTGTTACGACGCGAGGGGATTGAGATCTCAGCGGATGGGTACATCCGCTAACATTCCCTGGTCATGTATCGCCCAGCAAAACAGAGCCAGATAGGAGCGAAAAGGGGACGCTAAGGCCACCCAGTCGCGTCGATCAATAGCCTGTTCTTCGGCCAATCGGGCACTGATACGTTTCAGGATCAAATCGCCATCGCTCCAACAGTCAGGTTCAGCTAAGACAAAAAGCTCCCACATGGCGATGGTCCATGGACCGATTCCCTTGACTGCGATCAGTGCAGCACGTCGTGCGTTTGCGTCCAGATTGAGCGTTTGATCGATCCAGGAATCACCATGTAAAGCAATAACTTGCAAGGTATTCCTTTTTGCATTTGATAAGCCGGTAAGATCACTGTTCTGGTTCTGGAATGCCACGAGACGGGTGTTCCGATCGGGAAACGCGGCGGTAATTCCTGACCAGATGGCTTGCGCTGCATGTCCTGAGAGTTGTTGACCAACCACAATCCGACACAGCCCCATCAAAGGATCCTCTCCGTAGCGCTTGGGGATCGTGATCGGACCGTGTTGGCCCAGAAATTCTGATAGCTTTTTTGAGCCGAGCTTGATTAGATGTTGGTACGCGTCAGACGCCTCATTTGAAAACACCATAACAAAAAGGAAATCCCCGATGGTTCGTATGATCGCATTGATCCGTATCCGCAATGCGGCAGATTATGCCTTGTATCGTGAGCGTGTGCCGGAAACGCTGAAGCCTTTTGACGGCGAGTTGCGATTTCGTGCCGAAGCACCGATGACTTTAGACGATGAAAATGGATTAGGGGATTTTTCGCAAATCGCCTTGTTTTGGTTTCCGACAAAGGAAGCCATGGTCGGATGGTATGAATCGGATGCGTACCATGATTTGCTCGAGCTCCGTAGTAGCGCTGGAGCATTCACAATAATCGGGGTTGACCCAGATTAAATGCGCATAATCATTATTATGTTAAATAAGATCATTTGTATGGATCAGCTTAGCTGAGGAGATCTCCCCTATGCAGGTAAACAGATATTTTGACGACAANGTGTTGTCCCTTGGTTTTGACAATAGCAACGGTAAGAGTTCAGTCGGCGTAATGGCGCCTGGCCATTATGAGTTTTCCACTTCTGACGATGAACGGATGGTGGTGATCAGCGGCGCGCTTGTAGTACAACGGGACGAAGATCCTGAGCCGATCTTGTATTCCGATGGAGACGAGTTTCATGTACCAAAAGGCCAAACGTTTTCTGTTGAGGTTACTGAGCCCACCGCCTACCTCTGCGAGTATTCCTAAGCGACCTTCGGCATTGCCGGAAGTCAAGCTGATTGGCTATCGGGAATACATCGCCCATTCGCAAGGTGCTGAGGTCTGTGTAAGAACTTTTGGTAATCCAGAAGCCCCGCCCGTTTTGTGTTGGCATGGGTTTGCACGGACCGGAACCGATTTTTGCGCGCTGGCCTCGAACCTTGCCAGTGATTTTTTCTGTATTTGCCCAGATACGCCGGGACGGGGAAATAGCAGTTGGCTACCGGCGCATCAGTATGCATTTCCTACCTATCATGCGATCGCAACAGATTTGATTGGTGAGTTCGCACAAGGTCGCAAAGTGCATTGGGTTGGTACCAGTATGGGCGGCGTAATTGGGATGATGCTGGCGTCAGACCCAAGAACGCGACGTCTTATTGATCGCTTGGTGCTTAATGACATTGGTCCGGAGGTTCCTGATGAGGCGATTGATCGGATACGTGGATACACCGCTTCGCCGCGGCGCTTTTCAAGTTATCGGGAAGCTGAGGTGTATTTCCGTGAGGTGTATGCTCCATTTGGCGAACTGTCAGAGACGGAGTGGCAAATTTTACTGCTCCATTCCCTGCGCCGTGACCCGCAAGGCGCACTGGTCTCGCATTATGATCCGGCCATACTTGAGCGCTTCGGAGAGGCACAAAATAAGCCGTTAGCCTGGACCATTTTTTCGTCCATTACTGCACCGATGTTGGTGATTCGTGGCAGTGAATCCGATATTTTGACTGCTGAGATTGCCGATCGAATGGTGCACAGTGCGCTACGAGTNGAGCGNCTNGATGTNCCAGGTGTGGGACACGCGCCCTTCCTCAACACGCCGACGCAAATCGCGGAAATCCGATCATTTCTGAAAGGTTGATCAGCTCGGACTGGACTTGATTATGACAATAAAGTCCTCGTCCAGCTGATCGACTTGATCATCGCTAATGGCCCAATCTCCGACGCAATAACCGCCCTGCTCCATGGCATTGCGATCACCGGTTAGCAATGGGTGCCAATCCGGCAGTTGTCGGCCTTCATCGAGGCGACGATATGCACAGCTTTCCGGGAGCCATCGATAGTGTTCACGCGGAATATCACGCACNTTTAAGCAGTCGGCGACCCGGTCAGTGCGGTCTGAATACACACCACAGCGGCGGTGCTCATCCAGATGCTGGCATTTGACGCAGGTGAACTCAACAGCTTGGGTTTGGACGTCTTCGAATTTGTGTAAACAACACAAACCGCACCCGTCGCAAAGTGACTCCCACTCGGCATCGCTCATGGTGTCGAGTGAGGTCTGTTCCCAAAAGCGTATTGACGTCACGAGAGCCCCGTCTTGCGTAGTGTGTGGGTAACTTTTATGACACAATCAGGCATTACGTGTCGAACTTCTTTTGGAACTGGCTGCATGATCCCTCGCCTCGAAACACATGAGCCCATCGAAACAAAAGCTTCCTCGTTTTTACAGGCGCTTGCGGTGTCTGGCTTTTCTGGCGAGATTGCCTCGGATGACGCGACACGAGCGGTGCTATCAACCGACAATTCGATTTACCAAATTATGCCGCAAGCGGTTGTGTTCCCCCGCGATCACGACGATGTGGTGCGTTTGACTCGTGTCGCGCATGAACATCCTGAAGTGACCTTGTACCCCCGTGGTGGTGGAACCGGGACCAATGCGCAGAGTTTGGGCCACGGTGTCATCGTCGACACGTCGCGCCACATGAACGCAATTCTCGAGATCAATATCGAAGAGCGCTGGGCGCGCGTGCAGTGTGGCGCGGTGAAAGATCATTTAAATGCGCAAATCCGAGAGCATGGTTTGTTCTTTGCACCGGATTTATCGACATCAAATCGTGCCACGATCGGAGGGATGATCAATACAGATGCGTCAGGCCAGGGGTCGGTGCAATACGGTAAGACCCGAGACCATGTGCTTGGCTTGCGTGCCGTCTTACTGAGCGGTGAAACCTTCGAAACCTCTGTGTTGAGCGACGCCGCGCTGGACGCATTGCCTGAAAACTCGACAGAGGGTCGGATCGGGCGCAAGTTGCGTGATTTGTTTGACACAAACCGTGAGGCGATCGATGCCGGCTTCCCCAAATTAAACCGCTGCTTGACCGGGTACGACTTAAAACATGTGCGCACTGAGGACGGACAGATTGATTTGAATTCGGTGCTGTGTGGGTCCGAGGGCACTCTGGCATTTATTACTGAAGCGAAGATTAATCTGGAACTCCTTCCCACCGAAGTGAGCTTGGTCGCAGTACAGTANGGATCCTTTATGGATGCNCTTCTGGACGCACAAGAACTGATGACCCACGGTGCCACCTCGATCGAGACCGTGGATTCCAAAGTGCTCAATTTGGCGATGAATGATTTTGTTTGGGACAGCGTCTCGGCGTACTTCCCGAGTGGATCTCAGACCCTGCAAGGGATCAATTTGGTGGAATTCACCGATTTTGATGCCGAAGCGCTGGCAACCAAGGTGGAGCGCTTCAGTCAGCATTTGCATGCTGTCGCTGCAAGCGGTGGTCGCTCGTTCGCACACACAATTGCCCGCGGGCGAAGCCAAGTGAATCAGATTTGGGCGATGCGGAAACGCGCTGTAGGCCTCTTGGGTGGCGTCAAGAGTGCAAAGAAGCCTGTCGCCTTCGTCGAGGACACGTGTGTGCCCCCAGAAAACTTGGCCGCATTTATCGGTGAGTTTCGTGAGGTATTGGATGCACATTCGCTAGATTACGGCATGTTTGGTCACGTCGATGCGGGCGTATTGCATGTTCGGCCCGCGCTGGATCTTAAAGACCCAGACTCACTGCCGATGATCCGTACCATTACTGATCAAGTTGTTGAGCTAACGAAAAAGTATCATGGCCTGTTGTGGGGTGAGCACGGCAAAGGTGTGCGCTCGGAGTATGCCCCCCTCTTCTTCGGTGAGCTTTATCCTGCGATTTGTTCCGTAAAGGCGCTATTTGATCCGGAGAACCGACTGAATCCAGGCAAGATCGCAGGCCCAACACCGGATACCGCGTTGTTGAGAATTGATGAGGTGCCTTTGCGTGGNACGCGAGATCGGCGTATCGCGTCAGAACTCGTGCAACAGGCCAGCACAGCATTGGTATGTAATGGNAACGGTGCTTGCCATAACTACGATCCCGACGANCGGATGTGTCCTAGTTGGAAGGCAACACGCGANCGCCGACACAGCCCGAAGGGACGTGCNGGGCTGATGCGTGAGTGGGTCACGCGCTTATCAGACGCTGGTGTCACTACGCTGCCAACGCCGTCAATTGGCGCTGAATTGGCAGGCTATCCGATGAAAATGTATCGGACCTTGCGCATGAAATCAGGCCGCTATGATTTCAGTCACGAGGTCTATGAAGCGATGAGTGGTTGCTTGGCGTGCAAGTCTTGCACCGGCCAGTGTCCTATTAAGGTGAGCGTACCAACTTTCCGCAGTCAATTTTTAAGTGCCTATTACAGTCGTTACGCACGGCCTGTGAAGGACTGGATTGTTGGGACGCTCGAGTACGTGCTCCCGTTCGCAGCTCAAGTGCCCGCGCTTTACAACGCAGTGGTGCGCTCATCGCTGGGTGCATCGGTATTTAAGTACTTGGGATTGGTGGATTCGCCAACGCTTTCTGGCATTGATCCACACCGCGCTATTGCGGACGCGGGCTTCCGCGTGGCCTCACTGACCGAACTCGAGGAGATGTCGCAGTCGGATCCTGGGAGGTTCGCCCGTCAAGTGGTGGTGGTTCAGGACGCCTTTACCAGTTACTTCGAAACACAGGTAGTTTTGGATTTATTCCATGTGTTGCATCGTCTCGGCTTCGAACCCTCGTTGATGCCTTTTAGCGCCAATGGCAAGCCGCTTCATGTGCATGGGTTTCTCAGTTGGTTCAAACTCTTGGCAACGAAAAATGCTGCTCGGCTGAATCGTTTGGCGGAATTACAAGTGCCATTGGTGGGTGTGGATCCGTCGATGACTTTGACCTACCGTTCTGAATATCAGGAAGCAGGAATTGAGACGCCGGACGTATTGTTGATGCAAGATTTCCTCGCGACTCGATTGCTTCCTGGCGCGGTGCCAACCGTGTTGCCGGTGAAAAAGTATCGATTGTTTGCCCACTGCACCGAAGCCACCAACGCCAAAGAATCGCTGCAGCCATGGCAGACAATATTTGCACTTGCTGGGCATCAGTTGAGCATTGAGTCGGTCGGTTGTTGCGGAATGGCGGGGACCTTCGGCCATGAGCGCGATAATCTGGCATTGTCGAAGACAATCTACACCCAAAGCTGGGCCCCTAAGGTGGATGCGCAAGATACGGACCGCGGAGAGATTTTGGCTACTGGGTATTCGTGCCGTTCTCAGGTGAAGCGGTTCTCAGATCAGGCGATTAAACATCCGATTTCGGCACTACGTGAAGTGCTGGGCGACGCCTGAGGTTAACCGCTGGCCGGAGTCCTGCTCGGCTTCCAGTGAGACGCGCAAAGGCGCTCGGCTTACTGGGTATGTATGCACTGCGTTCCTTTTTAGCCCGTAAGCAGTAGACCGCACCAATGGGCCATTCGCGTCGCGCCATGACGTGTTCAATGCGTTTAAATAGTTTGCGGATGCTTTTTCTGATTACGGGCAGACTGTAAACCGCGTGGCGGCTGACTTCAGGAACGAGATTGAGTAAACGACACCAATCCTCGACCTGTGCGCTGCGCATGAAGCGCGCTTGCCAAGGAATCACTCCCTCGAACCGTGTGGCCGCGAGACGGCGTAATCCCCAGCTTGAGTTGGGGTTGAAGCCGAACACCAAAAGACGCCCCCCAGGACGCAATACACGCTCTGCCTCACGCAGTACCTGATGTGGATGCTCGCTCAAGTCAAGGCTGTGTTGTAACAGTAATATGTCCACCGAATCGGATGGAAACGGTAATAGATGATCTTCTGAGAGAATCAAAGGGCAGTGTCTCTGGGTAGGCAATTCCCCACCGAACACTACATGAAATCGGATCGGTGCCAATGAATCAGCAATTAAGGGGAAGCCTGCGGTACCACCAACTTGCACCACAATCTGTCCAAACAGGCGACGCAACTCACGACGCGCAAGACGCCGTTCTTCAACCTGAACTCGGTGACCCAACCGACCGGATACCCACCGATCCCAGGCTCTTTGACGCTGGTCGTAACCCAGTCTAAACACGCTCTGTACCGCCATCACTTCATGGTACCATTAGACCATTACGCATCAAGACATGAGAAGGAAAGTGCATGGGAATGCTGTCAGGGAAGCGCGCGCTGATCGTGGGCGTCGCCAGTAAGTTGTCGATCGCCTATGGTATTGCTGAGGCAATGCACCGCGAAGGGTGTGAGCTCGCGTTCACCTATCAAAATGAGAAGCTCAAAGAGCGCGTGATTGGCTTTGCCGCTGGCTGGGGTACGCCTGAGTCCCGCTGTTTCCCTTGTGATGTCGGCGACGACAGCGAAATTGATGCNGTATTTACAGGCCTCGCTTCGCAGTGGGATGGTCTTGACATCGTCGTGCATGCGGTCGGATTTGCGCCGGGTGATCAATTGAGCGGCAGCTTCGTGGACGTCACAACCCGTGAAGGCTTCCGGATCGCACATGACATTTCCAGCTACAGTTTGGTGGCATTGGCCAAGGCTGCGCAGCCGATGTTAGATGGACGTCAGGGTAGTATTATCACCCTCTCTTATCTCGGCGCTGTACAAACCATGCCGAACTACAATGTCATGGGATTGGCTAAGGCCTCTCTTGAGGCAGGTGTCCGATTCTTGGCCACGTCGATGGGCCCTAAAGGGCATCGCGTGAATGCAATTTCTGCGGGTCCGATCCGTACCTTGGCTGCCAGTGGCATCAAGGATTTCCGGTCAATGCTGCAATACAATGCGTCTCGTACGCCGATGCGTCGGAACACCACGATCGAAGAAGTCGGCAACACTGCGGCCTTTCTCGCATCAGATTTGGCTGCTGGCATTACTGGACAAACCATCTACGTTGACAATGGCTTCAATATTACGGCCATGGCGGACTCGGATAACGCATGACGCTCAGTATTGATCGCGTACACGCATTTCAGGATAACTACATCTGGATGATCTCCAATGGTTCTGCGTGTTATGCCGTAGATCCAGGTGATGCTGCGCCTGTGATGGAGTATCTGCAGCAAACAGCACAACAGCTGGTTGGTATCCTCGTGACTCACTGGCACGGCGATCATCAAGGTGGTGTTCAAGAATTGCGCCAGTATGCGCCTGGAATTCCGGTGATCGGCTCCGGAAAAACATTGGCCTGCGATTCACAGCCTGTTGCTGAAGGTGATGTTATCGACGTTTTCGGTGCGCAGTTCGAGGTGCTTGCTGTTCCCGGACATACGCTGGACCACGTAGCCTTTGTCAGTACTTCCGAGCAGTTCGAGACGCCAGTGGCGTTTACCGGTGATACATTGTTTGTTGCAGGATGCGGTCGTCTGTTTGAGGGGTCGGCCGCACAGATGCATGAAAGTCTGGCGAAGATCAATCGGTATCCGGCCACAACTCAGATTTATTGTGCGCATGAGTACACGCTAAACAACTTACGATTTGCAGTCACAGTCGAGTCTGACAACCCCGCAGTGGTCGCACGTTTGTCAGCGGTTGAAGCTCTGCGGGCGCGAGATGAAGCAACAGTTCCTAGCACGCTCCAACTAGAGCGTGAAACCAATCCATTTTTGCGCGCACAATCTCCACATGAGCTTGCATCGCGTCGTCAACTTAAAGATCAGTTTTGATGTTCCGAATTTCGTTTGTATTGTGTTCTCTGGCGGCTTTATCAGGTTGTCAAACCGTCCAAGAGACGGGTTCTTCCTCGCCCTATGCTGAAACCACATTGAGTGAAACAGATGTAGGTTTAGATGAATCGGCGTTGTATGACCCACTGGCTATTGTGGGTGAGTTGGGAGAGGCCGAAGACAGCCCTCGCCTTCAGCCGGGTCATTCGGACTCGAGTCCAGCTGTACTGTCGGAAACGGAATTGACTAGCTTCGATCGCAGCATCTGGGGTGAGATCTCAAGGCAATTTGCCTTGCCTCAGATCCGAGACAGTAAATACGCGGAATTACATCGTAAACGGTTGACGCACGCCGATGGATTTTTTTCCGAATTCTTAGCAAAATCAGAAGTTTATCTCCCATATGTGTGGCAAGAAGTACAGCGGCGTGGGCTGCCTGCTGAAATCGCCTTATTGCCTTACGTGGAATCTGCCTACTCGCCTTGGGCCGTCTCTCCAATGGGTGCCGTGGGAATGTGGCAGATCATGCCTGGAACGGCCCGTGTCTTAGATTTGGATCTTGGCCAAACTTGTGATCAACGTCGTGACATCGTGCATTCCACTCGGGCTGCACTCGATTATTTGCAACAGATGCATGCAAAATTTGACGACTGGTTACTGGCAATCGCTGCTTACAACGCGGGGCCTGGTCGTATTGATCGGGCGATCCGAGAAAATAAACGGGCCGGAAAGCCAACTGATTTTTGGTCACTGCGGTTGCCAAGAGAGACCCGCCGCTATGTCCCGCGCCTACTGGTTACACGGGACCTGATTTTAGATGCCAAGTCGAACAATATCGCGTTACCGAACATTTCCTCTGACATTGGGTTCAAAACTGTGTCACTTGAGGCACCCATGGAGGTGTCTTTGGTGCAAGAGCTGAGTGGTCTGCCTTTAGCTGATATCCGCAAATACAACCCCTGTATCCGTTCCTGGATTACACCAGCGCAGACACCTTATCAATTGGTTCTGCCCGCCAGTCATGTGCAGAGCTTCGCCACTAAACTAGTGAGTGTGTCAGTACGTGACTATGTCCGTACCCGACCCTACAAGGTACAGACAGGTGATACGCTGAGTGAAATCGCTGCCCGAACGGGTGCTTCAGTCACTGAGTTGATGATGCTTAATGGGATGCAAAATGCACGTATTGTTGCGGGGCGTACGATTAGAGTGCCTAGCACGAGCGAAAACATCACGCGGCAACTGGCTCGGATGGAGCTTGGTAATGCATACGGGGAGACAATGCGCTATCGCGTTAGAGCTGGAGATTCNCTGTGGAAGATTGCGCAACGTTTNCGAACTACAGTGACCGCAATCCGGAAGCTCAACAGTACGTCGAACTTAATTCGACCCGGAGAGTACNTAACAGTCCCTGTAAATTAACGGGCCCGCTCTGCCAAATATGCATCAATCATTCCACGTGAAATGGATGCATGCGGCGGCAGTTTGGGCAAGGCATCGATGTGGAACCATTGCGCATCGACAATCTCTACACCGTCGACAGCTATNTCGCCAGACTGCCAGTTCGCACGATAGCCAAGCATCAATGAGTGCTTGAATGGCCAACTCTGACTGCCTTGGAATACCAAATCTGAGATCTCCACCCCAACCTCCTCTCGGATCTCGCGGTGGCATGCGTGCTCAGCTGACTCACCGGCTTCGACGAATCCCGCAAGCGTTGAATACATCCCATCCACAAACCGAGGTGAGCGCGCCAGCAACAACTCATCACCTCGCGTAATCAACACAATGACACACGGTGACACCCTCGGATATGCAGGCAGTTGGCACTCCCGGCAAACACGTCCACGATCTGAGGAACTGGGCTCAGTAGGTGAGCCACAACGACCACAGAAACGATGTTCATCGAGAAAGTCCAGCAGTTGCATTGCAGCACTGACGGGAATGAAGGTCTGCGCATCAAGACCAATCAACACAGGTCGCAACGGTGAAAACTCAAATGCTGCCTCATTTTGATCCACTCGTACCGCGAAATACGTGGTTTGATTTTGTGTTCCGATCAGGATCTGCGGAAGCTCACCAAGGCGTGGATCATCGGTAGCCAATAACAACGGCGCTCCGGATGCGCCAACAGCGATATCTCGTGCTGTAGAGCCGACAATTACACGTGACTCCTTCCCAGTGTGTTCTCCAGGGAACCAGTGCAATCCTTGATGGTCACCGAGCCAGGTCGTCATTGTGCTGCCTTGTCCCAAAGTGGCGTCTGTTGCTGACGCATCACATCCAAAAGACGCTGGTGATTTTCAGATTCAGAATCCGACGCACGACGTACGATCGGTTGCCGAGTACCCGTCTCGAGGCGCTGCACGGACTCAAATCGCGTGCTGCCCGTCGATGCGTCGTTGGTTCCGAACATGTGCGATTGTTCTCGCGTCATCGCGAGATACACGTGCGTCAGAAGCTCGGCATCCAGCAACGCCCC
>JGI26088J50261_1000264_pt1 | contig 32207 bp, 26 predicted proteins | sample SaaInl1SG_22_DNA_FD_50261 | JGI IMG/M metagenome (IMG submission 50261)
CGCTTCTTCAATATGCTGCATGATACCTGCAACAAACACTTGCTTACCATCAGATATCGCATCAACATCAACTTCCATCGCATGACTTATAAACTTATCTATTAATATCGGATTTTCTTCTGCAGCTTTAAATGCTTCTTCTACAAAGTTTTTTAATTGGCTTTTCTCATGAACAATTTCCATTGCTCTTCCGCCTAAGACATAAGAAGGTCTAACCATTAAAGGCAGTCCAATTTTTTCAGCAATTTGAATGGCTTGTTTGTAAGTTTTAGCAATACCACTTTCAGCTTGTTTTAATTTTAATCTATCAAGTAACTTTCTAAATCTATCTCTATCTTCAGCAAGATCTATTGAGGTGTACTGCGTACCTAAAATCGGAAGTTTGTTATCATGTAAAAACTTTGCAAGTCTTATAGGAGTTTGCCCACCAAACTGAGCGATGATCCCCACAAGGTTTCCTTTTTGCTGTTCTTTTTTAATAATATTATAAACATACTCTTCTTTAAGAGGTTCAAAATAAAGTCGGTCACTTGTGTCGTAGTCTGTTGAAACCGTCTCTGGATTACAGTTAATCATTATAGTTTCAAAACCACTATCTTTAAGAGCATAACTTGCTTGGCAACAACAATAATCAAACTCAATACCTTGGCCTATACGGTTTGGTCCACCGCCTAAGATTATAATTTTTTTTCTTGAAGAAGGTTCTGCCTCACACTCTGAGTTTAAAGCATAATTTCTTTGGTAGGTTGAGTACATATAAGGAGTGAATGATTTAAATTCAGCAGCACAGGTATCTACTTTTTTGTAAACGGGTAATACTTTTAAAGCAGTTCTTTTTTTTCTAACAAGGTCTTCAGGAATTTTAGTGATTTCAGATAATTTTTTATCAGAAAAACCTATTGATTTAATTCTGTTAAACTCATTATAGTCTTTAGGAAGCCCTTTTTTTTGTATCTTATTTTCTTCATCAACAATTTCCTTTATTTGCTGTAAAAACCAAGGGTCTATTTTGCAAAGTTGGTGAATTCTTTTAAGATTTATTTTTTTTCTAAACGCTTCAGCAGCTAATAATATTCTGTTTGGAATATTTTTTTTTAATTCTTTTTCAATTTGTTTTTTGTTTAATGGAAAAATACGATCTAAACCTGAAAAGCCAATTTCAAGAGAAACCAATGCTTTTTGAAGAGATTCTTTAAAGTTTCTCCCAATTGCCATTGCTTCACCAACTGACTTCATTGATGTTCCAAGAACCGCCTCAGAAGAAGAGAATTTTTCAAAGGTAAACCTTGGTATTTTTGTTACCACATAATCAATACTAGGTTCAAAAGAAGCAGGCGTTGTTTTAGTAATTTCATTTTTTAATTCATCAAGGGTGTAACCAACTGCTAGTTTTGCTGCAACTTTTGCAATTGGAAATCCAGTTGCTTTAGATGCAAGGGCAGATGAACGTGACACTCTTGGGTTCATTTCAATGATAACCATTCTGCCATCTTTAGGATTGATTGCAAATTGAACATTTGATCCACCTGTTTCTACTCCAATTTTTCTAAGACAAGCAATTGAGGCATTTCTCATAACTTGATATTCTTTATCTGTGAGTGTTAGAGCGGGTGCAACGGTAATCGAATCTCCTGTGTGAATTCCCATTGGATCGATGTTTTCAATAGAACAAATAATAATACAGTTGTCTTTTTTATCTCTGACAACCTCCATTTCAAATTCTTTCCAACCCTCAAGGCATTCTTCAATTAAAATTTGGTTAACAGGGGATTCGTGCAATCCATCTTTAACTATTTTAAGATATTCTTTTTCAGTTTTAGCAATTCCTCCACCCAAACCACCCAAAGTAAAAGCAGGTCTAATGATTGCAGGCAACCCAATTTGTTTTAAAGCTTTTGCAGCATCTCTAATATGAGATACCACTTTAGATTTTGGTAAGTCCAAACCAATATCTAACATATTTTTTCTGAATTTTTTTCTGTCCTCTGCATTAGAGATCGCTTTAGAATTAGCTCCAATTAACTCAATTTTATATTTTTTAAGAATTCCCTTTTTTTCCGCCTCCATTGCTAAATTCAAAGCAGTTTGGCCACCCATTGTTGGTAAAATTGCATCTGGTTTTTCTTTTTTTAGAATTTTTTCTAATACTTCTAACGTTATTGGCTCGATATAAGTTTTATCTGCAACACCAGGATCTGTCATGATCGTTGCTGGGTTAGAGTTAATTAAAATAACTTTATAACCTTCATCTTTAAGGGCTTTACAGGCTTGTGTTCCTGAGTAGTCAAACTCACAAGCTTGACCTATGATAATGGGTCCAGCACCAACGACTAATATAGTTTTAAGATCTTTTCTTTTTGGCATTTTTTTTTATGTTGTTAATAAATTCTTCAAATAAGTAAACACTATCTTGTGGTCCTGGATTTGATTCAGGGTGATATTGAACAGAAAAAACAGGTTTATTTTTTAATCTAATTCCTTCAATACAATTATCAAATAAAGATTTGTGAGTGACTTCAATATTTTTTGGCAATGATGCTCTTACAATTTCAAAGCCATGGTTTTGACTGGTGATTTCAACATTGTCTTTAATTAAATTTTTAACTGGATGGTTAGCGCCTCTATGACCTAGTTTCATTTTTTTAGTTTTTGCACCTAGTGTTAGAGCTAGAATTTGATGACCAAGACAAATACCAAAAATAGGTAAATTATTTTTTATTAATTCTTTAATGATTCCAATTGCATATTTACCAGTTGCTGCAGGGTCACCAGGACCATTAGATAAAAAGATCCCATTTGGCTTTAATTTAAGTATGTCTTTTGCACTCGTTTTGCACGAAACCACTGTTACTTTACAATTAAGATCTGAGAAATATCTTAGAATATTTTTCTTTATCCCATAGTCAATAGCAACAACATGTAATGAATTTTTTTTATTTTTTAAATAACCAGTTTCTTTTTTCCAAGTTTTAAAACCTGACCAAATATAATTTTTTTTAGTAGTTACTTGTTCTGCTAAATCTAAATTATTTAATCCACTCCATTTTGCTGTGATATTTGCTAATTTGCTAATATTGAAATTACCTTTATTAGAAAAAGAAATAGTACCTTTTGGGGCTCCCTTATCTCTAATATAATTAGTCAAGCCTCTTGTATCTAAACCAGTGATCCCAACAATTTTATTTTTTTTTAACCACAGGTCTAAATTAGCTAAAGATCTATAGTTAGACGGACTTGTTATTTCAGAGTTAAAAATTACACCTTTGGTCCAAACTTTATCAGACTCTAAATCTTCTTTATTAGTTCCAACGTTACCAACGTGAGGGAAGGTAAAATTGATAATTTGCCCAGCGTAAGAGGGGTCTGAAATAATTTCTTGATAACCAGTTAGAGAAGTATTGAAACATACTTCACCTGTTGCTGTTCCTTGATAGCCAATACCAACTCCTTTAAAGATAGTTTTATTTTCAAGAACTAAAACGCCTGTGTGAATCTGTGAGATTTTGTTAGAGCTAATCTTTTTTGCTTTTTTGATCAATTACAACTCATGAGTTAAAGGTTAATACAATAAAACCCTAATTATCGCAACAGAGATGTATTATAAAATTATAAAAAAACAATTTTTCTTTTGAAGAATTTTCACTTTGCAGTAGATTAAAAAATATTATGACATTGAAAGAAAAAATAGAAACTAACTATAAAAATTCTCTAAAATCAAAAAATAAGGTTGAAATCTCAACCTACAGGTTAATTTTATCTGGAATAAAAGATCTTGATATTGTCAATCGATCTGGAGCCAACATAAAAGAAACAGACGATGATGATATAAAAAAACTTTTAAAGAAAATGATTAAGCAAAGAACCGAATCAATAGAGATCTATAAAAAGAATGAAAGAATGGATTTGTTAGAAGTTGAGCAAAATGAATTTGATCTTTTATCTAGTTTTTTACCACAGCAGTTAAGTGATGAAGAAACTAAAAAAATATGTGTAGATACAATAAGTAAATTGGGTGCTGCATCAATTAAAGACATGGGTAAAGTAATGGGTGAATTAAAGAAGTCATACCCTGACAATCTAGATTTTGCTAAAGCTGGACCTTTGCTAAAAGAACTATTAAATAAATAATGAAATACCCAAAAGAGTATTTGGACGAAATTAAAACTCGTTTAAAGGTTTCGACAGTTGTATCAAAGTCTGTCAGTCTAAAAAAAAGAGGCAAAGAATTTGTAGGTTTATCACCCTTTAAAACTGAAAAAACGCCTTCATTTACAGTTAATGATGAGAAGGAATTTTATCATTGTTTTGCAACATCGGAACATGGAAATATTTTTGATTTTGTAATGAAAACTCAAAATTTGAAATTTGGAGAAGCGGTAAAATCATTAGCAAATCTTGCAGGTATGAGACCTTACACATTTTCAAAGCAAGATGAAGAACGTGAAAAAAATTGGCAAGAATATTGCTCAATCTACAATCAATATGTTCAATTTTATCATGATGAAATTTTAAAAAATGAAAGCTTAACTATTGCAAGAGATTATTTAAAAAAAAGAAACCTTAGTAAAGAAGAGGTTAAAAATTTTAAAATAGGTTTTGTTGAAAGAAACTCAAATTTTTATGAAAAATTAAAAGATGAATTTAGTGAAAAAGTTTTGGTTGAAAGTGGTCTTTTTTATTTAGATGAAAAAAAGAATACATACGTTGAAAGATTTCGAGATAGAATAATATTTCCAATTAATAATATTTCAGGCCAACCTATTGGATTAGGAGGAAGAACCATCCAGGAAAATAGTTATTCAGCAAAATATATTAATTCTCCCGAAACACCTTTTTTTAAAAAGGGTTCTAATTTATATAATTTAGATTTAGCTAGAAGATTATCTAATAAAATAGATCATGTATATTTAGTTGAGGGATATATGGATGTAGTTGGTTTAAGTAAAAATGGAATTGAAAATGTTGTGGCAAATCTTGGAACTTCTTTAACAGATCGTCAAATTTTAATGCTTAACCAATTCTTTGAAGATATTATTATTTGTTTTGATGGTGATGAAAGTGGATACAAAGCAGCTCTTAGAGCAGCAGAAAATTCAATTAAAGAATTACAACCAGAAAAACAAATCTCGTTTCTTTTTTTACCAGATGGAGAAGACCCTGATAGTTATGCAAATAAAAATGGTAAAGCAAATTTTATTGATTTTACAAAACAGGCAAAAATTTCAATTCATCAGTTTATATTTAACCATTATAAACAACAAACTGATAATAATCCTTCATCAATGGCTATTTTTGAAAAAAAATTAAGAGCTATTGCTGCAACTATTAAAGATGATTTCATAAAAAAATACGTACTAGAGTTTTTCTTGGAGAAAATTTCATCTTTAACCCCACATAGCAATATTGGAAAAAAACAATTTTATACAAAAAAAGTTAAATCATTACAGTCTACTCAAAAACACTTTAACGAAAGTAAATTATTGAGTGGCGTTGAGCTTAAAGAATTTTCATTGCTTTATTTAATAATGAATAATTTAGATTTATTTCAAGAAAATATTCACATGATTGAAAATATAAATCTATTTAGCGAAGAAAATAAATTAATCCTTGAAACTTTGATAGCTAAACTAAAGAGTGGAGAAAAACTTACCTTAGATCAAATTCCAATTGACCCTCAATTAACTGAAAAAATCTTTAAATTTGCCTCAATAAAACATATTCTAAATAATCACCAAAATGATCAGAATAAAATGTTTGAATTATTAGACGAAGTATCTAGAGACCTCAAAAACTACGATTTAGAGTTTAGGATTGAAGAGCTCGAGTCGAAGTTCTCTAAAGATTTAAGTGAAAGCACTTTCAACGAAATAAGAGAGCTAAAAAAACAAAAAAACATCAATTAAATCCTTCAAAAAATACGTGGATTTTTCTCAAATTGGGCTTATATAAGTCTTCTCAAATATACTATTGTGGAAAGAATAATTACAAAATCATTTGCTAGACTTATGGGTCGTGGAACCCATAGAGGATTTATAACTTTTGATGAGCTAAATAAATCATTAGGTAAAAGAAATCTTTCAGACGAAAATTTAGAACAAGCCTTCATGCACATTCTTGATGAGAGTGTAGCATTGGTTGAAAAAAAATCTGACTTTAAAGTTTTAAGAAAAAAAGAAAATTCATCTAAAGAAGAAGGTAAGACAATTGAGAAAAGTGATGACCCTATAAGAATGTATTTAAGAGAGATGGGTGGAGTAGAACTCTTGTCTCGTGAAGGTGAAATTGCAATTGCAAAAAGAATAGAAGCTGGAAAAGATGTAATGCTTATCGCATTAGCACAAAGNCCAATTACTGCACAACAATTTGTAGANTGGGATGAAAAACTTCAAAGTGATGAAATATTAGTTAGAGAAATTATTGATATTGATACTAACTACATGGAAGANGAAAATACAGGNCCAAGTGCTAAACAAAGAAATTCTGGGGAAACTGATAAAAATGAAGAGAATAATGGAGACGATGATGAGTTTAATCCAACGCTTGCAGCAATGGAAACTGAAATCAAACCAAAAGTTTTAAAAACTGTTAATACTTTAACAAAAGAATATGCAAAATTAATCAAGTATCAAAAAGAAAAACTTGATTGTATTTTAAACGCAGTAAGTTTCTCAGCTGCTAAAGAAAAAGGACATGATAAAATTGTAAGTGATATTTTAGAAAATATTAAATCATTACAATTGTCACCCTCTGTATTAGAGGAATTGGTTCAAAAACACTATGTGGAAAATAAAAAAATTGTTTCACTAGAAGGAAATCTTCTAAGGTTGGCAATGGATCAAAAAATTCCAAGAAATGAATTTATTAAGTTTTATATTGGNAATGAAATTAACCCAAATCTTAAAAAGTTCTTGGATACTAACCCCATGTGGAAACAGTTTTTTTCAAAAAATAAAGATGAATTTAAAAACATAAGAGAGAGATTAATTGAGATTAGTCATAAACTTGGAATTTCAGTAACTGATTATAAAAAAATAGTTAGNAGAGTTCAAAAAGGTGAAAAAGAATCTAGAATTGCAAAAAAAGAAATGGTTGAAGCAAACTTAAGATTGGTAATTTCAATTGCAAAAAAATATACAAATAGAGGACTTCAGTTTCTAGATCTTATTCAAGAAGGAAATATCGGTCTTATGAAAGCTGTAGATAAATTTGAATACAGAAGGGGCTATAAATTTTCAACATATGCCACTTGGTGGATTAGACAAGCAATCACTAGATCTATTGCTGACCAAGCGCGAACGATTAGAATTCCAGTTCATATGATTGAAACTATAAATAAAATTGTAAGAACCCAAAGATTAATTTTAAGTGAGTTTGGTAGAGAGGCTACGCCTGAAGAACTAGCACAAAAATTAAGAATGCCTTTAGATAAAGTTAGAAAAGTTTTAAAAATATCAAAAGAACCAGTATCTCTTGAAAAACCAGTTGGAGATGAAGAAGATAGTAGTTTGGGTGATTTTATTGAAGATACAAAAGCATTAGCACCTTTAGAACAAGCTATTAAATCTAATCTAAGTGAAGCTACGACTAAAATTTTATCAACTTTAACACCAAGAGAAGAAAGAGTTCTTAGAATGAGATTTGGTGTTGGAATGAATACAGACCATACTCTTGAAGAAGTGGGTCTTCAGTTTTCTGTAACAAGAGAGCGTATTAGACAGATAGAAGCTAAAGCTTTAAGAAAATTAAAACACCCAAGCAGATCCAAACAGTTAAAAAGCTTTTTAGAAAGTTAAAATTCAAAGGGACTGTAGCTCAATAGTAGAGTACTGCATTGACATTGCAGGGGTAGTTGGAGCGTAACCAACCAGTCCCACCATTTTCATTATCTTTTACCTATGCTAGACATCGGTTACATTATAATATAATTAAAGCTTAATTTTTAGGGCCTGTAGCTCAGTTGGTTAGAGCAGTACACTCATAATGTATTGGTCCCAGGTTCGAGTCCTGGCGGGCCCACCAAAAATTATTTTTATAGATGATTATTTAATAAACTCTTTTAAAATAGAAAAAAGAGCGTTGATATCCCCATCATTACTTTGAATNATAGAAGAAAATTCTTCCTTTTGAGTTCTTGCTAGACTTAAGCCNTCAATAATTAAATCTCTGATTAAAGGATTTTCTGGATTTTTTGTATAAATTCTCCAATCAATTTTAACCTCAGGCCTTTGTTCTGTTCCAACTAAAATACTAGATACCATTGTATAATTTTCATTTAATTTCTCTTTAGATACAACTTCAATCTCTGGATTTGAGTATTCAGCCAGTCGACTAGAAAAACTTTTTAGAAAATATTGTTCAAAAAGCATNTCATATTGATTTATTTCATTNTCACTTATATTTTTTCTATAAGCTCCTAAAGTGTAATAACCAATACCATTGATATCAACTGTTTCACTTGCAATTTGTTTTAGCTTTTCTATTTTTTCTTCTTTTGAATATTTGTTATTTAAGGCCTCAGAGGCTCTATTCACAGTTGATTGAACAAATACATCTGGTTCAATTGAATATGATTGATTAATACCAACAAAGTTAATTATGACGAAGGTAAATATTAAAAACTTTTTTAATCTCATTAAGTTTTATAATTTATTGAGCTTCTATTTCTTCCCAATCACTATCGTTTTGGGTTTCAGTTATTGCATTAGAGTTAGCTATTTTTTGTTGTCTATCTTGCAAATATAAACTTCTAACTGAAGCATAAAAGTCTATTGAATTTTTTTCTAAGTTTTCAAACGAGTCTATATTTTTTGCTCTAAAATCTATCCCAGAACTTGCTCTTGATGCGTAATAATCAAAGTCAGAAAAATGCTGTGTATCATTAGCTACAGTAACGTTATACCAAGCATCTCCACCTAATATATTTGCAAATGATCCAGCTGTGTCTCTAACAGTGGATGGTCCTAAAACAGGTAGAACAAGATAACATCCTGGACCAACACCCATTACACCAAGGGTTTGGCCATAATCTTCTTTTTCATACTCTGGAAAACCAATTTTTTCAGCCACATCAAATATTCCAACAACTCCAACTGTTGTATTAACAATAAATCTACCTGTGTTAACACCAGCCTTTTTAAATTCTCCTTGGAGAATATTATTAGGTATTGTTACAAGTGTAGAGAGATTGTCTAGAGCATTACCTGTCCCAGCTAACTGGAGAGGGTAAAATTCTATAAGCTTTTGCAACAGGTTCAAAAATAACACCATCTAACACTTGGTTAAATTTAAAAGTTGCTCTATTTACATTTTCAAAACAGTCTTTAACTTCACCAGAATTTTTTTTAGATAAGTTGTTTTCACCGTCTGTATCAGCACTCACATTTGTTGCTAACATTAAACTTATTAGTGAAGTTATTAAAATTTTTTTCATTATCCTATGATTATATAATGTATATAATATCAATGTAAATCTAGATTTAGCTCTAAATATGACGCAAAAATGGCTTTAAAAACAATATTAAACTATTCCCCAAATTTTAATCCTAAAAAAAGAACTTCTAAGCAAATCAAATTTATTATCTTTCATTATACGGGTATGAAAAGCGAATCTGATGCTTTGAAAAGATTAACAGAAATACAATCTGAGGTTAGCTGTCATTATTTAATCAAAAATAATGGAGAAATTGTAAAAATAGTACCTGATTTATATATTGCATGGCATGCAGGAAAATCTTCTTGGAAAAATTATAAGTCTTTAAATCAAAATTCTATTGGTATTGAAATTACAAACCCAGGACATGAGTACGGTTATAAAAATTTTACACAAAAACAAATTACTACTCTTGTAAAGTTAAGTAAGTTTTTAATAAAAAAATATAAAATTAATCCTAAGAATATTTTGGGACACTCAGACATAGCAGTACTTAGAAAAAAAGATCCAGGTGAAAAGTTCCCATGGGAATATTTGGCTAAAAATAAAATAGGGATATGGCACACATTAAATAAGCAAGATTTACTAAAGAATAGAAAGCTAAAAATAAGCAAGGTAGAAGAGAATATTTTTTTTAGAAACCTGTTTAAGATTGGATATTCAAAAACATTTCCAAAAAATATTGGTAGGAATAAATATTTAATAGAATTAATAAAATCTTTTCAAAGAAGATTTAGACAAGAGTTGGTTGATGGAAAAATTGATCAAGAGTCCTTATTAATCAATAAAAGCCTCATCAAAGCATACAATTAAATTTTTCTTGAAGTTCTATAATTAAGTAATAAATTACATTTGCTAGATGAACGACTTATCGCTTTAATTTATTAAAGAGGAAAGTCCGGGCTCCGCAAAGACACAGTGCCAGATAATACCTGGCGGGGGAAACCCTAGGGATAGTGCCACAGAAAATATACCGCCATAACATGGCAAGGGTGAAAAGGTGTGGTAAGAGCGCACCGGTTCTATTGGTAACAATGAACGCTGGAAAACCCCACTGGGAGCAAGACTAAGTAGAGATGACATTGTTGCAAAACTAAAAGCCGTCTTTGGCTAGTCATCAGGGTTAGTTGCATGAGCTTAAGAGTGATCTTAAGCCTAGAGAAATGATAGGTTTAAATGACAGAACCCGGCTTATAGTTTGTCTAGCAAACTTATCCACAGTTCAATTTTAATTAACTTTAGATGTTCACCTTTTGATTCATAATTGAATCATTTCTGTTCTTATTTTTAGTCTTAGAATTGTATTGAGTTAAAACTAAAAATTGATTTTTGACTTTATGTAGATACATAAAAGTTATCTACAATCATTGCCAAATAAGCCTAAAATGAACATATTGACTCTATCTTTAAAAACCCATATTGTCCCATATATTCCCAAATATGGAATTTATGAAATATAAAAAATATGTTTTTATCTACTTACGAGAACAAAATAGACAAAAAGGGAAGGGTATCTGTGCCTGCTAGTTTTAGATCTCACCTTTCTAACTTAGGATACAATGGNGTTATCTGTTATCCCTCATTTAATAATCAGTCTATAGAAGCTTGCTCACAAGATAGAATTGAAAAACTTTCTGCAAGTATAGATTCATTAAGTCCATTTGAAGAAAAAAGAGATTATTTTGCAACATCAATTTTATCTGAGAGTATGAATTTACAATTTGATAGTGAAGGTAGAATTTCATTATCAACAAAATTATTAAAACATGCAAAAATAAAAAATAGCATGTTGTTTGTTGGTCAAGGTCAAACATTCCAAATATGGGAACCAGCAGCATTTGAAAAATTTAAGATCAACGCAAGAAAAAAAGCAAATCTAAATCGTGCAAGTCTTAAATGGGAAAAACATTTTAATAACAATGAGGGGAAATAAAAATGACAATTAACTTTAAATCACCAGAAATAAAAGAATTACAACCAAGATTATTAGTAGTGGGAGTTGGCGGAGCAGGTGGAAATGCACTTAATGAAATGATTGATAATGGACTTCAAGGAGTAGAGTTCATAGCAGTAAATACAGATGCTCAAGATTTAAAGTTAAGTAAAGCTAAAGCAAGAATTCAAATTGGCCTAAGTTTAACAAAAGGTTTAGGTGCTGGAGCAAAACATGACATTGGTCAAGCAGCTGCAGATGAATCTTTAAATGAAATTGTAAATACTCTTCAGGGTGCAAACATGGTTTTTATAACTGCTGGTATGGGTGGTGGAACTGGCACAGGTGCTGCACACGTTATTGCAAGAGCTGCTAAAGAATTAAATATTTTAACAGTAGGTGTTGTAACACTTCCTTTTTTATATGAAGGGCCATCAAGAATGAGAAGAGCTCAGGTAGGCCTAGAAGAATTAAGAAAACATGTGGATACAATTATTGTAATTCCAAATCAAAACCTATTTAAGGTTGCAAATGAACAAACTACATTTGAAGAATCTTTTAATCTTTCAAATAATGTTTTAATGCAAGGTGTACAGAGTGTGACCGATCTTATGGTTAGACCAGGTATAGTTAATCTAGATTTTGCTGATGTTGAAACTGTAATGGCTTCAATGGGTAAAGCAATGATGGGAACTGGTGAAGCTGAAGGAGAAGGTAGAGCAGCTAAAGCAGCAGACATGGCAATTAGCAACCCATTGATTGATGATTATACGTTAAAAGGTGCGAAAGGATTACTAGTAAATATTACCGGTGGTAAGGATCTTAAACTTTTTGAGGTTGATGAAGTGGTTAATAAAATAAGAGCTGAAGTAGATCCTGAAGCAGAGGTGATTATTGGTGCTATTACATCTGGCGACCTTGATGGAAAAATTAGAGTATCAATAGTTGCAACGGCACTAGATGGACAACAACCAGAAAGTAAATCTGTAATCAATATGGTTCACAGAATACAAAATAGAAATCCTGGTTATTCAGATTTTAACAGTGCTAGTTCTGCTCAATCGTTTAATTTTTCACCTACAATGACTAGCCCTATTTCTCATGGAGCAAATGCATTAAAGTTAGAAAATGAAATAATTGCAGAACCAGTTACAAATACTACATCATCAGAAATGATGAATGAGCAAACTGTTAGCAATCAAGAAGTTGAAAGTATTGTTGAAAACAATCAATCAAATGATTATGAGCAATCTTTTTCAGAGGAGGCACTTACAACTGCAAAGCCTGAAGAAAATAGCCCAATGGAGGAGGAGCATGTTTCTAATGGACTTGAAAACTTTGGTGTAGAAGGTGAAGACGCGCCAGATCTATTTAGTTCGGATAGTGCAACTTCAGAGACAGAAGGATTTTTATCAACTGAAACTTCGGAAAATACCTCAGAAGATGATGATCTAGAAATTCCAGCATTTTTAAGAAGACAAAAGAATTAATGGTCTTCAAAAAAATAAATGATAGCCACCATAATACCAGATGTGAGAAATCATTATCCGGTATTGCTAAGTGAAATAATTAGCATTATTACCCCTCAATATGGTGGCACATTTATTGACTGTACGTTTGGTCAAGGCGGATACACAAAAAGAATATTAAACTTTCCTGAAACAAAAGTAATTGCATTAGATAGAGATTCTGAGAGCTCTATAAAAGCTCAAGAACTTCAAAATAGTTTTGAGGATAGGCTGTTATTTAAAAATATAAAATTCAGTCAATTAAATAATCTAAAGTTAAAACATGAAAATATAAAAGCTGTAATTTTTGATTTAGGTATTCCTTGAACCAGATTAAAGACCCAAAAAAAGGTCTTTCATTTGATAGCATTGGTGAACTTAATATGAAAATGGGTATAAATGAATTTTCAGCAAAAGAAGCAATTAATCAATTAGATGAAAAAGAACTTACCAAAATATTTAAATATTTTGGGGATGAAGCAGACAGTAAAAGAATAGCACACAATATTGTTGAAGACAGATCTAAAAGAGAGATCACAACAGAAGAGCTAGTTAGGATTATAGAATCTTCGAAAAGAAAAAGAAATTATAAGACACATAGTGCAACTAAAATTTTCCAAGCATTAAGAATATTTGTAAATAAAGAAATTAGTGAACTAATTTATGGATTAATTAATGCTGCTAAAGTTGTTAAAAAGGATGGAGTTATTGCAGTTGTAACATTTCATTCTTTAGAAGATAAAATTGTTAAATACTTTTTTAAAAGTTTATCTGAAAATAAAAGCATCTCAAGACATATGCCAAAAACAGAAGAAAAATTAAATTTATTTAAATCTGTTATAAAAAAACCAATAGTACCAAGTGATAAAGAAATTAGAGAAAATCCACCTTCTAGATCAGCCAAGTTACGTTATGTAATTAAAAAAGAAGATTTTTTCGATTTTGAAACAGATATCTTGGATAAATTTAAACATTTAATTGACATTGAAAATTTGTCAAAAAAACTATGAAACAATTAGTGGTAGCTGTTATTTTAGTATTAATATTAATTACATCACTTATTAAAAATTCTACAAAAGAAATAGAAGATCAAATTTTTATAGTTAAAGAAAATATAAGACCTTTAAAATCGGAACTTGAAGATGTATTGCTTGAGTTTAACTATTTGAGCTCTCCTGAAAAACTAGTTCAGTATCAAACGCAATATTTTGAAAAAGATTTAATCAAAATTGAAATTATGAATATTAAGGAAATCTTTAAAAATAATGAAACTTTAGAAATAAAAGACTTAATCAGCAAAAATGGAAATGAATAATAAAAAGAATATTATTCTAGAAGAATATGAAAATGAATTTTCATATAAAAAAAGTAAAACTAATTTAGANATACAATTTAATAGAATAGCGTTTATTTTTTTTGTTTTTTTGGTGATTTCAGTAATTTATTCAATACAATTGCTTCATTTAGGCTCGTTAAAAGAAGAAAATANCAAGGAATTCTCAACTATAAATAAAAACTATAGAGCAGACATACTTGATAGAAATGGAAATTATTTAGTTAAAACAGTTAAGTCGATAGATATTGGTATTAACCCTATTGAAGTAATTGATAAAAAAAAACTATTAATTAATTTACAGTTAATATTCCCAGATAAAAACTATGAAGAGATTACTAAGAAGCTTGAAAAAAATAAATTCTTTTATTTNGAAAAAAAAATATCTTCTGACAATTATGAAAAAATTATGTTACTTGGAGATAAATCAATTAAGTCAGAAGAAAAATTAACTAGAATTTATCCTCAAAAAAATCTCTTTAGTCACATCATTGGTCAAATAGATGATGACAATAAAGGTATATCAGGACTTGAAAAATCCTTTAATGAAAAATTAAAACAAACAAATAAACCACTTAAATTAACAGTAGATACTGACATACAATTTTTAATTAGAGAAGAGTTAGTAAAGTTTCAATCTATATTTAGAAGTAAAGGTAGTACAGCAATTTTGATGAATGTTAATAATGGAGAAATTATATCTATGGTTTCTTATCCAGATTTTGATCTAAATAAAAGAGAGACGATAGTTGATCTCAACTTTATTAATAGAGCAACAAAAGGAGTGTATGAGCTGGGCTCGGTATTTAAAACTTTTACAGTAGCAGCTGGATTAGAGGAAGGCTTAATTGATACTGACACAGAATTTTTAAATTTAGAAAAAAAACTACAATGTGGAAAAAGTAGTATTTCTGAATATGACAATAAAATACCATCAGATCTTACTGTAGAACAAATTTTAATTAGGTCTGGAAATATAGGATCTGTAAGAATTGGACAAAAATTAGAAATTATTAAATTAAAAGCTTTTTTAGAAAAAATTGGAATCTTAAGTAAAATAAATTTTGANATAGAGGAGGTTGGAGAGCCTATTCCATTTAAGTGGGGAAAATGTAAACTTGCGACNGTGTCTTTTGGACATGGAATAACTACCACTCCATTACAATTAGCAAAAGCTTATGCAATAATTTCAAATGGTGGTTTTGCTATTGAGCCCAGTTTAATAAAAAAAGAATTAAAAGATCCTGAAAAAGAAAGAAGAATAATCAAAGCTGGTATTTCAGAGAAGATAAATCCAATACTTAGAAAAATTGTAAATACTAAAGAAGGTACAGCAGGACTTGTAAACATTGAAGGTTATGAAGTTGGTGGAAAAACAGGAACTGCTCAAAAAACAATAGTAGGAGGTTATTCTAAAGCAAAAGTAAATACATTTGCAGGTATTTTCCCCACTTCTAAACCTAAATATGTGCTGATAGTTCTACTTGATGAGCCAAAAACTTCATCAGACTACGTATATGAATATAAAAATAAAAAAGGTTCATATAAAGGAACCCCATTTAATACAGCAGGGTGGACATCTGTTGAAGTAGCTGGAAAAATCATAGAAAAAATTGGGCCTATTTTGGCCACAAAACATATAGAAAATTAATACTTATATGTTGATTGGCAACTTCCTTAAAAATATTAAAAAAGAATTTAAAAATCATCAGTTTGCTGGTCTTAGTTTTAACAGTGAAGATTGTAAAAAGAATTATATTTTTTTTGCAATCCAGGGAACAAAATCAGATGGAACTAAATTCATAGACCATGCAATTAAAAAGGGTGCAACAGTTATTATTTCAGAGCAAAAATTTGAAGGTATTAAAAATAAAGTGTTATTTTTAAGATCAAAAAATGTAAGAAAAGTATTATCAGAATTATCATATAAGACAAAAAAAAATATACCTAAAAATTTAATTGCTGTAACAGGAACAAATGGAAAGTCATCAATTGCAGATTTTTATTTTCAGCTACTCAACTTAGGTAATAAAAAAGTAGCTTCTATTGGAACATTAGGAGTTAAGACAAAAAATAGTTTAAAGAAAGTTTCTAATACAACATTAGATCCAATTAAATTAAGCAAAATATTAAATGATTTAAAAAAACAAAAAATTGACAATGTTATAATGGAAGCTTCTAGTCATGGTCTTAAGCAAAATAGACTTGATGGTTTAAAATTTAATACTACAATTTTTACAAATTTGTCTCATGATCATTTAGATTATCACAAAACATTTAATGATTATCTCAAATCAAAGTTATATCTTTTTGAGAAGCTATTAAAACCTAGAGGAACTATCATCACCGATAGTAAAATTCCCGAATATAAAAATTTAAAAAGAATATCACTAAATAATAAATTGGATCTTCAGGCTTTATCAAAAAGTAATAATGGAATAGATATTTATTCTCATCAATTTAGGGATGATAAACAAATAGTNGAAATTAAATATAATCAGAAACATTATAAATTACAAATAAACTTAATTGGTAAAATTCAATTAAAAAACTTATTTATGGCAATGCTTGCTGCTAAAAAAAGTAATTTAAAATTTGATCAAATAGTAAAATTAGCTTCAAAAGTAAAATCAGTAATTGGTAGGTTTGAAAAAATTGGAACTTTAAAAAATAATTCAAAGGTTATTTTAGATTATGCNCATACACCTGATGCATTAAAAACTTGTTTGACTAATTTGAAAGAACAATTTGAAAATAAAAGAATTTTCATTGTATTTGGATGTGGTGGTAATAGAGATAAAGACAAGAGACCCATAATGGGAAAAATAGCCAATCAATATTGTGACAGAGTTTATTTAACTGACGACAATCCAAGAGACGAAAATCCAAAAAAAATAAGACTAGCTATTAAAAAAACTATTGATAAATCAAAAGTTTTTGAGATTTCAAGCAGGTCTAAAGCTATTCATAAGGCTATATTAGACTTAAAAACTGGTGATATCTTAGTTATTGCAGGCAAAGGTCATGAACAGACACAAGATTATGGAAATTTTGTAAACAAATTTTCTGACAGATTAGAAATACTTAAGAATATTAAATTAAAAAATAAAATTCTTTCAACTAATATTAAAATAAATATTTTAAAAGAAATCAGCAACTCTCCCCAAATTAATTCAAATATAAAAATAAAAAATGCATCAATTAATTCAAAAACAATAAAAAAAAATGACATATTTTTTGCAATAAAAGGAAATAATAAAGATGGAAATCTATATGTTAATGAAGCTTTCCAAAATGGTGCATCATTAGTAATAGCTAACAATCAAAAAAAATCTAAAAAAAAAATTGTAGTAGATGATACATTGCAACTTTTAACAGAGGCTTCATCAAAATTAAGAGAAAATTTATCTAGTAAAATTATATCTATAACAGGCAGTTGTGGAAAAACTTCTCTTAAAGAATTATTAGGAAAAACTTTAAGTAAGATTAGTAATGTAACTTATTCACCAAAATCTTTTAATAATAAATTTGGTGTACCATTAAGTTTATTTAATCTAAAAAAAAATGATGAATTTGGTATTTTTGAGATTGGAATGGATAAAAAAGGTGAGATTGATTATCTATCAAAAATTATCAAGCCTGATGTGGGTGTTATTACAAATATTTCCTACGCACATATTAAAAATTTTAAAAACATTCATCAAGTAGCTTTAGCAAAGTCAGAAATTATTAATAATATAAAAACAAATGGAATTCTTGTTTTAAACCAAGATGACAGATTTTATAATTTACATAAAAAAATTGCCAAGAAAAAAAACATAAATATTTTTACATTTAGTTTAAAAAATAAATCAGCAAATATTTATCTAGAAAAAATAGTTAAAGAAAGATCTAAATACAAAATATTTGTAAATGTTAATAAAAAACAAATTTATTTTTATGTAAGATTAATTTTTGAAAATAATTTAAAAAACTTATTAGCCACAATTGCAATTATATCAATTTTTAAAGATACACAAAAATTAGAAAAAAATATATTTCTTGATTATGAGATNNCAAAAGGCCGTGGTGATATTATAAAAGTTAAATTAAANAAAAAGAGTATTTACATTGTAGATGANAGTTATAACTCTAATCCATTNTCATTAAAGTCTGCTATAAAAAATTTTGATGAATTAAAAATTGATAATTCTAAAAAAAAATTAATACTGAGTGACATGTTGGAGTTAGGAAATTATTCAAAGAAACTACACTTAGAGGCTGGCAAAGAAATTAATAAAACTTCTCTTAAAAATATTAATGTAGTGGGTAAACATATTTTACATACTTATAAAAACCTTGATAAGCACCGAAGAGGGGTCATTTTGAAAGATAAGTCTAAAATAATTGATTTGATTAAAAATGATTTAAATAATAATGATTATTTAATGATTAAGGGTTCAAACTCTACCGGACTTAACAATCTAGTTAACAAATTAAAAACTGGAAAGTTTAATGCTTTATAGTCTTATTACTCAATTAATTGACAATATAGTTTTCTAAATGTATTTAAGTATTTAACATTTAGAACGGGCCTTTCGATGTTTACATCAATGTTTGTAGTTTTATTAATTGGCACTCCTTTTATTAAATTTTTTTCAGCAAGAAAAATATTAAATCCAATAAGAGATGATGGTCCTACTGAACATATCGTTAAGAAAATTGGAACACCAACAATGGGAGGTGTTTTAATTTTACTTGGACTTTTTTCAGGAATATTACTTTGGGGTGATTTATCAAATTACCATATATGGTTTTTGTTATTTATTGTTTCAGGGTTTGGGCTATTAGGTGCATATGATGATTATAAAAAAATTAAGTTTAAAAATTCATCTGGCGTTTCATTTAAATTTAAGATTATTTCTCAAATTTTAATAGCCATTGTTGGAATTTATGGTTTAACTCAATTATCTCAAAACACTGAACTTACAAATTTATATTTTCCTTTTTTTAAAAATTTAATTATTAATCTTGGATGGTTTTTTATTCCATTTTCAATTTTTATAATTGTTGGATCCTCCAACGCAGTTAATTTAACAGATGGTTTAGACGGCTTAGCAACGGTGCCAGTGATATTAGTTGCAGCATGTTTTGCATTTATTAGTTACGTAACGGGCAATATTGTATTTTCTGAATATTTAAATATTCCCTATCTTGAAGGTATGGGGGAAGTTTCAGTTTTTTGTGGATCAATTATAGGAGCTTGTTTAGGATTTTTATGGTTCAATGCTCCACCTGCTAAAATATTTATGGGTGACACTGGTTCATTAGCATTAGGTGGATCTTTAGGGGCAATTGGTATTATTACTAAACATGAGATTGTTTTAGCAATAACAGGAGGGTTATTTGTACTAGAAGCTGTATCAGTTATAATCCAAGTATTTTCATTCAAACTTACAGGTAAAAGAATTTTTAGAATGGCACCTATACATCATCATTTTGAAAAAAAAGGTTGGGCAGAATCAACAGTTGTAATTAGGTTTTGGATTATATCAATAATCTTAGCAATGATTGGATTAGCGACATTAAAACTTAGATAATGTTAAATCTAGAAAAAAACTTTTTAAAAAAAAAAATACTGATTTATGGTCTGGGTAAAAGTGGTCTATCCACTTATAGTTATTTAAAAAAAAATAATATTATTAGTTTATATGATGATCAAATAATTACTAAAAAAAATATAAAAGATACTCACACAACATACAAAGAAATAATTAAAAAAGAATTTGACTGTATTATAATTAGTCCAGGAATAGATATTAATAATTGTAAATTAAGTAGATTTTTAAAAAAAAATCATAAAAAAATTTATACAGATTTAGACATTTTTTATAGTCGATATGCTTTTAATCAAAAAATAACTATTACAGGAACAAACGGAAAATCAACTACCGCTAAGCTTTTGTACGATATATTAAAGGATCAAAAAAAAGATGTTCGTTTAGTTGGCAATATAGGAAATCCAGTTTTACTTGAAAAAAAGATCAAAAAAGACACTTTATTTGTAATAGAAGCTTCATCCTATCAACTAGAATACAGCAAGTTATTTAAAACAAATATATCTTTAATCTTAAACATTTCACCAGATCACCTCGAAAGACACAAGACTATAAATAAATATGTAAGTGCTAAATTTAAATTAATAAAAAATCAATCTAAAAATGATATTGCAATTTTAAATACAAAAAATTTTTATATTAAAAGAAAATTAAAGCAAAAAAAATTTGCACCATCAATTTTGAAAATAGAAAAATATATAAGTGATAGGTTTATTAAAAAAATTGATAATCATTATTTTGATACAGATGGTAATAAAGAAAATTTGACATTTGTGCTGAAGGTTTCAAAGATATTAAAGTTAAAGAATAACTTGCTATTAAAATCATTAAAAAATTTTAAAGGACTAAGTTTTAGACAAGAAATAATTCATAATTCTAAATTTTTAAAAATTATTAATGATTCTAAAGCAACAAGCTTTTCTTCATCAGAAAAATTATTGAAATCATTAAAAAATATTTATTGGATAATAGGTGGTTTACCTAAAAAAGGAGATAAATTTCTACTTAAAAAAAACGATTGTAAAAAGATCAAATTATACATTTTTGGTAAAAATCAAAAATTTTTTATTAATGAATTAAAAAATAAGATGGCGTTTAAATCATTTTTAAATTTAAAGAGTCTAATTGCTAAGGTTTTTTTAGATATTAAAAATGAAAATAATTTTATTAAAAAGACAATTCTTTTTAGTCCAGCCTCTGCATCATTTGATACTTTTAAAAACTTTGAAGAAAGAGGTAGATATTTTAATAAACTTATTAAAAATTATATAAAATGATAAATAATAGTTCGCTCAACTCAATATATTATAACTGGTGGAAAAATATAGATAAAACAATTTTTTTATTGATAATAATTTTGTTTAGTTTGGGTTTATTTTTTTCTTTAGTTTCAACTTCATTAATTGCTTCTGATAAATTAGATACAAATAATTATTTTTTCTTTTTTAAACATTTGGTATATATTTTCATTGGCTTGTTGACCTTAGTGTTTTTCTCTTCTCTAAGTGAAAAGAATCTTTTTAGATTCTCTATTTATCTTTTTTTTATTACTTTATTTTTTTTATTTTTAGTGCCAATTTTTGGTACTGAAGTTAAAGGATCAAAAAGATGGTTAAATCTTTTTTTTCTTCCTCAATTTCAACCAATTGAATTACTAAAACCATTTATAATTATTTTTGTGGCAACAATTTTATGTAGTGAAAAAAATTATAATATTTATATCAAATACTTATTGACTATTATTTCTATTATCCCAACTGGGTTACTATTAATAATGCAGCCTGACATCGGACAAACACTTTTGGTGTTTTTATCGTGGGCAATATTAGTTTTTGTATCTGGCATAAACTTATTATTCATTTTATTATTTATAAGTCTTTCTATTATAAGCCTGCTATATGTAGTTTTTTTTATCCCAAAATTTATTTATATTAAAAGTCGTATACTCTCTTTCTTCAACCCTGATGGTGGAACCCATAATTTTCAATCTGATAAAGCTATAGAAGCAATTAGTAGTGGTGGTTTTTTTGGTAAAGGAATAGGAGAAGGTACCTTAAAAACAAGAGTTCCAGAGGCTCATACCGACTATATAGTTTCAGTTATTTCAGAGGAGTTTGGTGTTATTGCAATAATATTTTTATTAATTTTATTTTTATTTTTTATTTATTCTGTTTTTAAAAAAATTTATTTAGAAAAAAGTGAAAAAAATAAACTAGTGCTAACTGGATCAATAAGTCTAATAATTTTTCAAGCATTAATACATCTTGGGGTGAATATAAGACTATTTCCTACAACTGGAATGACATTGCCATTTTTAAGTTATGGAGGTTCTTCAATTATAGGAGTTTCTATATTATCTGGAATAATTTTAAATTTAACAAAAAGAAAAATTAATTAAATGAATAAAAAAATACTAATTAGTACTGGCGGATCAGGAGGTCACGTTATACCCGCAACCATAATATATAAACATTTAGAGGGCAATTTTGATGTTTCAATGACATCTGACTTTAGGGGTATCAAATTTTTAAACAAAGATGAGTACAATTTAAAAATATTTAATGTGAGGCCAATTTCAAAAAACTTATTAATAATACCACTTGATTTTATTTTTATGATATTTTTGATTTTTAAATCAATTTCTTTTTTAAGAAAAAATAAAATTGATACATTAATTTCGACAGGCGGATACATGTCACTACCCTTATGCTTAGGAGCTAGAATTTTAAATATTAAGCTGTTGTTATTTGAACCAAATATGGTTTTAGGTAGATCAAACAAATTTTTTTTAAGTTACTGTCAAAAAATATTTTGTTATTCTAATAATATCAAAAAATTTCCTATTAAATTTAAAAATAAAATTAAAGTAATTCCAGCATTATTAAGAAAAAATTTTTATAATAAGAGAGATTACAATAAATCCTTAGATACAATTAATTTGCTTATAATAGGTGGTAGTCAAGGAGCTAAAATATTTGATGATTTAGTTAAAAATGCAATTATTGAATTAGCTAAAAAATATAAACTAAAAATTTACCAACAAACTAGTTCTATTAACTTTGAAAGTTTTAAAAAAACTTACGAAGATAAGAATATTCAATGTGAATTATTCAATTTTAACGATGATGTCATAAATTTTATGCAAAAAACAGACCTGTGCATTACTAGAGCAGGAGCATCAACATTAGCNGAGTTAAATTTTACTGAGACTCCATATTTAGCAATACCTTTGCCAACTGCGAAAGATAACCATCAATTTGAAAATGCACATTTTTATAATAAACTTGGCTTTAATTGGTTGTTAAATCAAAAAGAAATAGATGAGAAAACATTACTCAATAAACTAATTAATATTATTGATAATAAAGAAGAATATCTTGTTAAAAAAAAGAACATGAAGGATTTTAACTATGAAAACACATGGAATAATATAAATCTGAAAATTATATCTGTTATTAATGAAAATTGAATTAGCTAAAACTGAAATTATACATTTTGTTGGTATAGGGGGTATTGGAATGAGTGGCCTTGCACTCATTATGAAAAGGATGGGATTTAATGTTCAAGGGAGTGACGTCCTTGGAAATAAAAATATTGAAAGATTAAAAAAAGATAAGATCAAAATTACAATTAGTCATACTAAAAAAAATATAGCAAAAGCAACAATTGTTGTCATTTCGTCAGCTATTAAAAATAATAACCCTGAATTAATTGAAGCCAAACTAAAACAATTACCTATTTATAAAAGAGGAGAGATGTTGGCAAATATAGTCTCTTTAACAAAAAATATAGTTGTTACCGGTTCACATGGAAAAACAACAACTACATCTTTATTAGCCTCAATATTTTCAAAGACAAAATTGGACCCAACAATTATTAATGGAGGTGTCCTTAATGCAATAAAAAATTCTGCAAAACTAGGTAAAAGTGATTGGTGTATATTAGAAGCTGATGAGTCAGATGGTAGTTTTATACATGTGCCACCAACTTATTCTATAGTAACAAATATTGATCGTGAGCATATGGATTTTTATAATTCAATGAAAGATCTTAAAGAATTATTTATAAAATTTATCAATAAGGTCCCTTCGTTTGGGAAGTCTTTTATTTGTATAGATGACAAGAACAATAAAGATTTATTAAGTAAATTAAAAATGAAGAATTATTATACATATGGAACTGATAATAAATCAAATTTCTATATTAAGAATATAAAACAAGAAAAAGAATATTCTCAATATGATTTAGCTATAAATTTGCCAGGAAAAAAGAATTTAACTATAAGAAAAATTAAATTACCATTATTAGGAATTCACAATATTAGAAACTCTACAGCAGCAATTGCTGTGGCAGTAACAATAGGAATATCACAAAATATAATCAAAAAAGGATTAAAAGAATTTAAGGGTGTTCAAAGAAGATTTAATAAAATTTTTACACATAGAGAAACTAATTTTTATGATGATTATGCCCATCATCCAACTGAAATTAGAGAAGTATTAAATGGTGTGCGAGCTGCTTATAAAAAGGAAGAAGTGATTTGCATATTTCAACCACACAGAATTTCCAGATTAAAAGATCTTAAAAAAGAATTCAGCTTATCATTTAAAAAAGCTGATGTTGTAATATTATGCCCTATTTATACCGCTGGAGAAAAAATAAAATTAGGTTTTAAATATAATAAGTTTGCAAAAGATATTATTAAAAATTCAAAAGTAAGATTGTTTATGGTTGAAGATCAGTACCAGTTAGCAAAATTTATTAAAAATACTATTTTTGGCAAAAAGATAGTTGTTGGTATGGGTGCTGGTACAATTTCAGCATGGATGAGACAATTACCAGAATTGATCTAATGAGCATTGAAGAAATAAGAAAATTTTCTAATGAAATTAGTAGTAAAATTAACTTTGATTATGATTTAAAAAAGAGCAATTGGTTTAATATTGGTGGACAAACTAAAGTTTACTTTAGACCAGATAATTTACCTGACTTAATTTTGTTTTTAAAAAAATTTGGAGAAAAAGAAAAAATACATATTTTAGGTGCAGGCTCGAATACTCTTATAAGTGATGAAAAATTTGATGGTGTTGTTATCAAACTAGGAAAAAATTTTTCCAACATCTCTATATTACCAAATGATGTCATTATAGCTGGCAGTGCCTGTCTTGATAAAAAGCTTTCTGATTTTGCACTGAATAATGGAATAGGTGGATTTGAATTTTTAGCATGCATACCTGGTACTATAGGTGGTGGATTAAAGATGAATGCTGGATGCTTTAATAAAGAGTTTAAAGATGTGCTAGTATCAATCCAAGCAATTGATAAAAATGGACAGGTTTTTACAATACCAGCGAGTAAAGTTATATTTAAATACCGAAGCAATGATTTAAAAGAGGACTTAATTTTTTTAAGTGCATCNTTTAAAGGAACAAAAAAAAATAAAGAAGAAATAGAAAACGAAGTTTTAGAATTAAAGAAAAAGAAAGATAAAGCACAACCAACAAAATTAAAAACAAGTGGTAGNACATTCAAGAATCCAATTGATCAAACTGATAAAAAGGTCTGGNAGNTGATAAAAGATTCTGTNCCACTAGATATAAGCTTTGGGGATGCTCATATTTCAAATAAGCACTGTAATTTTTTTGTAAATAAAAATAATGCTAGTTTTGAGGATATGAATAAATTGATTGAATTTGTTAAGACAAGTGTGGAAAAAAAAACTGGAATAGTGCTAGAAAAAGAAATTAAAATTTTAAAATAAAATGACAAAAAAAATCTTAATATTATCTGGTGGTATATCTAAGGAACGGTTAATTAGCTTAGATACTGGAAAGCAAGTTGCCAAAGAGTTAATTAAAAATGGATATAAGGTTTTAATTAGTGAGCCTGATAAAAATCTTTCAAAGAATATCACTTCATTTAAACCAGATGTTATTTTTAATGCGCTACATGGACAATTTGGTGAGGATGGATACATTCAAGCAATTTTAGAGACTAAAAAAATTCCATACACACACTCAGGTGTAATTGCATCATCAATAGCAATGGATAAAGAAATTTCAAAAAAAATTTTTATAAAAAATAAAATACTAACTCCAAAATATATTAAATTTAATCATAAAAAAAATAAACTTAACATTATAAAATTAATTGAAAAAAATTTAAAATTCCCTGTAGTAGTAAAACCTATAAATGAAGGGTCTAGCGTTCATGTATATATTTGTGACAAGACCAATATATTAAAAAACTTAAAAGTATTAAAAAGTTATAATGAAATATTAATTGAGGAATTTATACCAGGTAGAGAAATCCAAGTTGCAATAATGAATAATAAATCACTTGGTGCAATTGAACTTGAGCCTAAAAGAAAGTTTTATGATTATGAGGCAAAATATAATTCTAGTGCTAAGACAAAGCACTTAATTCCTGTAGATTTGAGTAAAAATAATCTAGCTAAAATTACTGGCATAGCAAGAGCAGCTCATAAAATTATAGGCTGTAAAGGTGTTACAAGATCTGACTTTAAATTTTTTAACGGGAAGTTTTATTTGTTAGAGATTAATACTCAGCCTGGAATGACTAAACTTTCATTAGTCCCTGAGATTGCAAAACATAAGGGTATAAGTTTTATAAAATTAATTGAATGGATTTTAAAAGATGCATCAATCAATAGGTAAAAAAAATAAAATAATAATTTATTTATTATTTTTATTCATTTTAAGCACTACTAGTGCAAAATTTATAAACGATCAAAAAAAATTATCTTCATCAATAACTAAAATAAACATTACAGGTCTTTCTGAGAGAAAAAATTTGGAGATCTTAGATAACCTTAATAACCTTTTATACAAAAGTATATTTGTCATTAATGAGGAAGAAATAATAAAAATTTTAGAAAAACATAATATTATACAAGAGTTTAATATAAAAAAAATTTACCCATCAACACTTAACATTAAAATTAAACCAACTAAATTAATTGCTCGAGTTTCTAATAATAGTCAATATCTAGTAGGTGCCAATGGTAAGTTAATTGAAGATAAAAGTAACAACGAACTACTCCCATACATTTTTGGTGAATTTAATTCTCAAGATTTTTTATCATTTAAAAAAAATATTGAAAAATCTATGTGGTCTTTTTCAAATTTAAAAGAATTATCTTTTTTCCCATCAGGTAGATGGGATATTTTAACTGATAAGGATATTTTGATTAAGCTACCACAAGAACATATTGTAGCGTCATTAAACTTATCTAAGGAACTTATCAATAATGATAATTTTAAAGATTTTAAATTTATTGATTTGAGAATTAAAAATCATTTAGTTGCTAAGTAATGAGTGATAAAAAATTTCAAATAATAATTGACTGTGGTTCTTCAAAAATAAGAGCAGGTGCATTTAATGAGGAAAGTAAGAATAATCCTTTTTTTATTGAGAGTAATTTTTATACAGAGCAATTTAATCTTAAACCAGATATTCAAAAAATTATTGCTTCGCTAGAAAAATCCACAAATGAATATATTGATAATATAGATTTGATGATAGATAGTTCAAAAACGATTTCTGTTGCAATTTCTGTATTTAAAAAAATTGAAGAACTGAAATTAAGACAAGATGATATCATATTTTTAATTCAAGAAGCAAAGCAGCAAATAAAAAAATATTATTCAGATTATAATATTGCACACATAATTATAAATAATTATAAAATTGATAATGTTGATTATTCTGAGTTACCAGATGAAATCGATTGCCAATTTATATCGCTAGACATTATTTTTATCTGTCTTCCAAGTGAATTAGTCTTTAGCTTTAAAAATATTTTTTCAGAATTAAATATATCAATTAATCAAATAATTTGCTCTAGTTATGCAAAATCAATCAATTATAAAAATAATTTAAATTTAACAGGAGAGGTATCTTTCATTGATATTGCTTTTAAAAAAACATCAATTATTTCCTTTTATAATGATAAATTAATCTTTTTGGACGTTCTGCCGATAGGTGGAAACCATATTACTAAAGATATTTCTCTACTTTTAAAAATTGATATTAATGAAGCAGAAAAACTTAAATTAAATTTTGAAAAAAATAACGAACATACTGATAATCCAAATTTTTCTTTGGAAATGCTACAAAAAATAGCTTTTGCTAGAACGGAAGAGATTCTTGAATTATGTGATAAATCTCTTGTCTCAAATGCAAAGGTAAAGACCCAATCTAAGATGATACTGATGGGAGAAGGATCAAAAATTTTAGATAATAAATTTAAAGATAAAATTTCATTTTCTAAAGATATTGATTTTTTAGAGGAAACCCTAGGTGATGTTTGTCAATCTGGGTACAAACTAAGAAAAATGTATGACAAACAAGAGGTTGTAGTTGTGCCAAAAAAACAAATAAAACAAGGTTTTTTTGAAAAACTTTTTCATTTTTTCAAATAGACTAGTATTTTCTCGTAACATTTGTTGTTTTTCTAAATTTAAACCAATTATTTATAAGAATAATAATGTCTGTTCTTAATCAAAAAACTATCAATAGAGATATTATCTTTAAAGGCGTTGGGCTTCATAGTGGAGCAAATGTAACTATGACGGTTAAGCCAGCAAAACCAAATTCGGGAATCCTTTTTAAAAGAGTTGATTTAAAAGAAAATAATATAGTAGTTCCAAATATTTTTAATGTTAGTAGTGCAGTATTTTGTACAACCATAGCTAATGAAAGTGGGGTTAGTATATCAACAATAGAGCATTTAATGGGAGCATTATATGGTTTAGGAATTGATAATGTCCTAGTAGAGATTGATAATCAGGAAGTACCAATTCTTGATGGGTCAGCAAAAATTTTTATTGAAGAAATATCAAAAGCTGGAATAAAAAGTAGTGAAGCACCAATAAAGATTATTAAAATTGAAAAAAGAATTGAATTTAATGATGGTAAAAAAACAATTTCTATAGAGCCAAGCAAAGTTAGTTTGGATATAGATTTTGAACTAAAATATGAAAATAATTTAATTGGAACGCAAAGAAATTTAGTAAGTGTATTCGAGTCAGATTTGACTGATATTTATAATTCAAGAACCTTCTGTCTTTTTGAGGATATTGCAAAGCTAAAAGAAATGGGATTAGCTCAAGGAGGAAGTCTTGAAAATGCAATAGTTGTTAAGGACAATGAAATTTTAAATGAAAAAGGTCTTAGAAATAAAAAAGAATTTGTAAACCATAAGATTTTAGATTGTATGGGAGATTTATATCTAGCAGGTTATAAAATAATTGGAAAAATTATTTGTTCTCAAGGAGGGCATAAATTAACTAACCAATTATTGAGAAAAGTTTTTCAACAAGACGAAAATTTTTCATTAATAGAGATTACAGAAAAACATTTGCCAAATACCTTCATAAATAAGAGTCACCTAAGATCTATTGCTTAAAAAATAGAGTTTTATTCATAATCTGTTAGAATAAGACCATGCTTTCAAAATTAAAAATTATACTTCTTTTAATCACTTTTANCTTTATTTGGTCTTGTGGAGATAAAACAAAANAAATATCTGAAATTGTAGAAGTGGATATGGAAATGCAGATGTCNGATGCATACAAAGAGGGTTATTTTGAACTNCAAAGAGGAGATGTTTTATTAGCAGCTAAAAAATTTAATGAGGCTGAGTTGTTATTTCCACAGTCACCCTGGGCTGCAAAATCTGCAATTATGGCAGCTTATGCATACTATACTCAAGATTATTACAGTGATGCAATTTTTGAGTTAGAAAGATATTTAGTAACATATCCAAATCATAAAGATAAAGTTTATGCACATTTTCTTCTAGGTATGAGTTTTTATGAACAAATAGTTGATGAAAAAAAAGACTTAAAATCAATATTAGATTCTAAGGAGCAATTTGAAACTATAATTAGAGATTATCCTAGTACAGAATTTGCCATGGATGCTAAATTTAAAATAGATTTAATTAATGAAATTTTGGCAGCAAAAGAGATGTACATAGCTAGATATTATCTAAAAAAAACTAAGTGGATTCCAGCACTTAATCGATTTAAAACAGTTGTTAAAGATTACAATACAACCATTTATACAGAGGAAGCTCTTCATAGACTGGTTGAAATTAATTATAGACTTGGATTAATTAATGAGTCAAAAAAATATGCAAGCACTTTAGGATACAATTACCAATCTTCTGATTGGTATAAAAATTCTTACAAAGTATTTAATAAAGATTATAGAGATGGTGTAAAAGAATTACAAAAAGANAAAAAGAAAAAGATAGGTTTAATAAAAAGATTTAAGGGATTGTTCGAGTAAAATGAATGATAAAGATCTTGAAATTGAATACTTAAAAAAAATTNATTTATTTCAGAGACATAACAAGCATTATTATGATAAAAACAAACCTATCGTATCAGATCAAGAATTTGATCTTTTAAAAAAAGATATAATAGATTTAGAGAGTAAATATAAATTTTTAAAAAGTGAATATTCTCCCACTAAATCCATAGGATTTAAACCATCAAAAAACTTTCAAAAAATAAAACATAAAGTTCCAATGTTGTCGCTTGGAAATGCTTTTAATGAAGAAGACTTAAAAAATTTTGAAAAAAAAATAATTAATTTCTTAAGTTTAAAAGATGTAAATACTATCGAATATAGTGCTGAACCAAAAATTGATGGAATATCTGCATCCCTAATTTATATTNATGGAAAATTAACCAANGGGCTTTCTAGAGGAGATGGTAATGAAGGAGAGGATATTACACAAAATTTAAAAACCATTAAGGATATACCTTTGGAGATTACTAAGAGTAACTTCCCTAAAGAAATAGATATTAGAGGTGAAGTTTTTATAGAAAATAATGATTTTAAAAAAATTAAAGACAAGTTTGCAAACCCTAGAAATGCTGCTTCTGGATCATTAAGACAAAAAAATTCATTAATAACTGCAAAAATTCCATTAAAATTTATTGCCTACACATATGGTTATGAAAAAAAAATGAATATCAAAAATCAAACAAGTTTCTTAGAAAATTTAAAATTATGGGGGTTTAAAACAAACCCATTTAATAAAAAAATTATTGGGGTTAAAAATTTAATGTTAAATCATAAAGAATTAGAGGAAAAAAGAAAAGAGCTGGCATTTGATATAGATGGAATTGTTTATAAAGTTAATGATTTTGATTTACAAAAAAGACTGGGTTTTGCTGCTAATGCACCAAGATGGGCGATAGCACATAAGTTTTCAGCTAATAGCTCAATTTCAGAAATAATGAATATTGAAATACAAATTGGTAGAACGGGGGCACTTACCCCGGTTGCAAAAATTAAACCAGTTAATATAGGGGGCGTCATAGTTTCAAATGCAACGCTTCACAATGAAGATGAAATTGTTAGAAAAGATATAAGAGTAGGGGATACGGTCACTGTTGAAAGAGCTGGAGATGTAATTCCACATGTAGTTTCAGTAGATTTAAAAAAAAGAAAACAAAATTCAAAGAAATTTATTTTTCCATTAAAGTGCCCATCGTGTGGAAGCAAAACAATTAAAGATTATAATGAGACAACTAAAAGACAAGATGCTGTAAGAAGGTGTGCTAGTGAGGGGTTTGAATGTGAAAAAATTGCCATAGAGAGAATTAAACATTTTGTTTCTAAGGACGCATTTAACATAGACGGATTTGGCAAGAAAATTGTTGAAAATTTTTGGAATCTAAAATTAGTAAGACTTCCACAGGATATATTTAAGCTTAATTATAATAAAATAGAAGAACTTGAAGGATGGGGAAAATTATCAGTTGCTAATTTAAGATTCTCAATTGAAGAAAAAAAAAATATTTCTCTAGAGCGATTTATTTATTCATTAGGAATAAGACATATTGGACAAGAAAATGCTAAGCTTATTGCAAGACACCTTAAAACAGCATCTAATTTTTTTAGACTATCAGGTGAAAAGAATATTGAAAGTTTATCTAATATTGATGGAATTGGAATAACTCAAATTCAATCCATTAAAAAATTTTTCCTAAATAAAACTAATCTTAAAGTGTTGTCTGAGTTAGAAAAAAATTTATTAATCAAAGATATAATTTTAATAAATAATAATGGATTGTTAAAAAATAAAACTTTTATGTTAACTGGGAAGTTAAATGGAATAAGTAGGGCGGAAGCAAAATCATTGATAGAGCAAAATTCAGGAAAAATAATTAGTAACGTTAATAAAAAACTTGATTATTTAATTGCTGGAGACAAACCAACTCTAAAAAAAATAAACACAGCTAAAGAGTGGAATATAAAAATTATTAATCAGACAGAATGGTTAAAAATGTTAAATAAGAGTGGCTAACCACTTTCTTTCTTTTTTATTAAGCAAACCAGAAAATTCTGAATAAATATTTAAATG
>JGI26088J50261_1000267_pt1 | contig 31768 bp, 34 predicted proteins | sample SaaInl1SG_22_DNA_FD_50261 | JGI IMG/M metagenome (IMG submission 50261)
TTGTGTAGTCGTGGCTCTGACACAACCCAGGTCTGTTCTGCAGGGTGTTCACGATTCATCGATGACGCTCCATAATGAAGAGCTATGTCATCGATGACACCTCGCCACTTGGTTGTGGCCATCAACCCCCGAGCCTCCTTTGGAAAAAATGAGGCAGCGGGAGGGCAGGTCGCCNAGCTTTTGCGCGAGGCCGGTCACGAGGTCGTCNCGCTGCAGGAGGAAAGCTATCTGGCGTTGGAGACCTCGGTCAGACGGGCGCTCACCGCGGATTCGGTTNTGGTCGTCGTCGGTGGCGATGGCATGGTTCACCTGGGGGTAGCACTGGCCCGCGAGAAGAGTGTCCCGCTGGGAGTNATTCCCGCGGGAACGGGGAATGATTTCGCCAGACACCTCGGAATACCGCTGCGCCCTATCGCAGGTGGAGTGGATCATTTTCTGAGCGCGCTCACCCGGGACCCCGTTGCCATAGATCTGGGAGTGGCCCGAAACTCCGCAGACGAGGCCTATCCCTTTGCGTGCGTGTTTTCCGCCGGGTTTGATGCCCTCGTCAACGAGCGGGCTAACCGACTGCGATTCCCCAAAGGCCGGCACCGCTACACGCTTGCACTGGTGATCGAGTTAGCCAAACTTCGCCCCATCTCCTACACCCTCACGATGGATGGTGTGCGGGAAACCGGGTCGTATCTGCTGGTGGCGGTGGCGAACTCTCAAAGCTTTGGCGGAGGAATGAAGGTCACACCGGAGGCGTCATTAGTCGATGGCGCGCTCGATGTCTTCACCCTCGATCCGCTCTCGAGGCGGGAATTCTTATGGATTTACCCGCGGGTGTTTAAAGGCCTCCATGTCAGTGACCCCCGCGTGCATATCCGCCAGGCGACGAGCGTCCAGGTGGAGAGCGAGGGCGTGGTCGCCTATGCCGATGGGGAGCGACTGGATGCTCTGCCGATGGATATTGCAGTCGAGCCTGGAGTGCTTCAGGTCTACGCGTAATCGTTTGCCTGGCAGCCCGGGAGCGTGCCATACTGTTGTGTTGCGTGAACGGCCCCATCGTATAGCGGCCTAGTACGCCGCCCTCTCACGGCGGTAACGCGGGTTCGAATCCCGCTGGGGTCACGTCTTCGATACACGGCCATCATCTGCCTCAGATGGTGGCCGTAGTAGCGTGGGGCCCACCAATCAACCAAGGAGATGACCCGCGTTAATGTCGCTTCCTCTCTGGTTTCAGGTGACAGCGCTCGTCGTGCTCTCCGCCGTTCTGATAGCCGACCTGTTTCTAATTGTGTGGCGACCACACCTTCCCTCGACGAAAGAATCAGCCCTGTGGGTGTCTTTCTACGTGGCGCTCGCTCTGGGCTTTGCCGCAGTCATGTTTGCCGTTGCCGGGGAACAAGCCGGCGCTGAATTTATCGCCGGCTGGGTCACGGAATACAGCCTGTCGATCGACAACCTCTTTGTCTTTGTGCTGATCATGGCGTCATTTTCGGTGCCGAGGAAGTATCAGCAGGAAATTCTGATGATCGGAATCTTGCTGGCCATTGTGTTCCGCGGAATCTTCATTCTCTTGGGCGCAGCGCTCATTGCCAGCTTCAGCTGGATTTTCTATGTCTTTGGCGCTTTCCTCCTGGTGATTGGTATCCAACAGTTCTTCTCTGGTCGAGAGGATGATGCCGAGCGAGAAAACGCACTCCTGGTATTCCTGCGCAAGCGCCTGGATATGACCGATGAATTTCAGGGGCTGAAGTTCCGTGTCACGGTGGAGGGCAAGAAGCTGTGGACGCCGTTGATCGTGATTCTGGTCGCTATTGGCACCGCGGACGTTGTGTTTGCAGTGGACTCGATCCCGGCGATCTATGGCATAACGGAGAGTCCCTTCATCGTCTTTACCGCGAACGTGTTCGCCCTCATGGGGTTGCGCCAGCTGTATTTCCTCCTCGGGCATCTGATCGACACGTTGGCCTACCTGCACTGGGGAATTGCGTTCATCCTCACCTTCATCGGGGTGAAACTCGTCCTGCACGCTCTCCACGAGAACGAGCTGCCCTTCATCAACGGTGGAGAGCATGTCGCATGGGCCCCCGACATTGGCACATGGGAATCACTCATCGTCATCGTCCTCGCGATGGCCGTGTCGGTAGCAGCAAGTCTCTGGAAGCTGCGCAGACAGCGGATCTCTGCCACCACCCCCAGGTCCTAAACACTGCTCGGTGGTAGTCTTGAGGGGTGTTTCGGCTGGCGCGTCGTGGATGCCGCAGCGGTCGCTCAATGGCCCAACCGCGCCGCAGAGTTGCTCCTGTGGCCACACGAATAATGGTTTTTCTCAAGGAGAGAACACGCGATGACTTCCTCTAAGCCCAGGACACTGGCAGAAAAAGTGTGGGCGGATCACCTCGTCGCCCAGGGTGATGCGGGCGAGCCTGACCTGATCTATATCGACTTGCACCTCGTCCACGAGGTNACCAGCCCGCAAGCGTTCGATGGCTTGCGNGTGTCGGGGCGTCACGTTCGCAGGCCCGATCTCACGATCGCGACAGAAGACCACAACACTCCCACGATCAATATCGATAAGCCCATCGNGGAACCCACCTCCAGGATTCANATCGAAACCCTGCGCACAAACGCCCAAGAGTTTGGAATTCGGCTGCACTCTCTGGGNGATATCGAACAGGGNATTGTCCACGTGGTGGGCCCCCAACTGGGTCTGACGATGCCGGGAATCACGGTGGTGTGTGGNGATTCGCACACCTCCACCCACGGCGCCTTTGGCGCGATGGCGTTTGGTATTGGCACCAGCGAAGTCGAGCACGTCCTGGCTACTCAAACATTGCCGGTGAAACCGTTCAAAACCATGGCCATTACCGTCGACGGCGAGCTCAAGCCAGGCGTTACGGCCAAGGACATCATCCTGGCTGTGATTGCGAAGATCGGCACCGGNGGCGGACAAGGCTACGTCCTNGAATACCGNGGCTCTGCTATTCGNTCGCTCTCGATGGATGGCCGCATGACGATATGCAACATGTCGATTGAGGCCGGTGCTCGTGCGGGAATGGTGGCCCCCGATGAGACGACCTTCGCCTACGTGAAAGATCGTCCCCACGCTCCCCAGGGCGAGGAATGGGATAAGGCTGTGGCGTATTGGAAGACACTGCCCACCGATGAGGGCGCAGTGTTTGATGCCGAGGTCATTCTCGATGCCAACGAGTTGGAGCCCTTNGTGACCTGGGGGACTAACCCGGGTCANGGTGTGTCGTTGAATGATGTCGTGCCNGACCCNAACTCCATGGCAGACCCCAACGACAAAGCAGCCGCGCTGCGCGCNCTGGAATACATGGATCTCGAACCTGGAACCAAGATGAAAGACATCAAGGTCGACACCGTCTTCATGGGCTCGTGCACNAACTCACGCCTGGATGACCTGCGGGTGTTTGCCTCGATCATNAAAGGCCACAANAAGGCGGACCACNTCCGCCTGATGGTGGTGCCAGGCTCCGCTCGGGTTCGTCTCGAAGCCGAAGCCGAAGGCATCGACAANATTGTNGAAGAATTTGGCGGNGAATGGCGTTTCGCCGGATGTTCCATGTGTTTGGGGATGAACCCCGACCANTTGGNACCNGGTGAGCGCGCAGCGTCCACGTCGAATCGAAACTTCGAAGGTCGCCAGGGCAAGGGTGCGAGGACCCACCTGGTGTCCCCGGTGGTGGCTGCGGCCACCGCAATCCGCGGGACNCTCTCGAGCCCGGCAGATTTGACGCAGGAAGTGGGGGTGTCGGCGTAATGGACAAGGTTTCTTCTGTCACCGGTATTGGAGTTCCGCTTCGTCGNAGCAACGTCGACACGGATCAAATCATTCCGGCCAAATTCCTCAAGCGGGTTACCAAGACCGGCTATGACGACGCGNTGTTTTCCGCATGGCGGGATGACCCCGAGTTNGTGTTGAACACGGAGCCCTATTCCCGGGGTCGCGTGCTGGTGGCNGGGCCAGACTTTGGGACCGGATCGTCCCGTGAGCACGCGGTGTGGGCACTGCGGGACTANGGCTTTGATGCAGTCATCTCCTCGCGTTTTGGGGATATTTTCCGCTCGAACTCCGGCAAGCAGGGTCTGGTGACCGCAGTAGTTCCGGAGTCCGTGGTCGAGGCAATCTGGGCCGAAATTGAGGCACACCCGGGCCAGGACGTTACCGTTGACCTCGAAGCCCGTGAGGTACGGTGTGGAGCGGTACATTCCGCTTTTGAAATCGACGAGTACACGCGTTGGCGCCTGATGGAGGGACTTGATGACATTGCTCTCACTCTCCAGAAAGCAGACGCCATCGACGCCTTTGAATCCTCCCGCGAGAGCTGGCGACCCCTCACTCTTCCGCCAAGGAGCGCGTAGATGACTCCGGCGGGATCCACGGCCCCCAGCGCCGCGGTGACCCAGCCGGAGGCGGCCGACACGGTTATCTTTGAAGGTGGCAAGCCTCTCATCGGTGAAGTCTCCGTGCGCGGAGCGAAAAACCTCGTCACCAAGGCCATGGTCGCTGCCCTCTTGGCCGACACCCCCAGCATCCTCAGAGGCGTTCCCGCCATCAGCGACGTTGCCGTGGTGCGTGGACTCTTGGAAGCCCACGCGGTGAAGGTCAGCGAAGACGTGGATGGCGAACTGACGCTGGATCCGCGCGGAGTGAAGAGTGCGCACTTTGCTGAAATCGATGCTCACGCCGGCTCCAGTCGCATCCCGATTCTGTTCTGTGGCCCGCTTCTGCACCAGTTGGGTGAGGCCTTCATCCCCGACCTGGGTGGGTGTCGCATCGGAGATCGCCCCATCAACTTCCACCTCGATGCACTTCGGGCCTTTGGAGCAGAGCTGGAGAAGAGCCACGANGGAATTCGACTGAAAGCTCCGCAGCGGCTCGTGGGAACCCGAGTGGATCTTCCCTACCCGAGCGTGGGGGCAACCGAGCAGGTGTTGCTCACCGCCGTTCGGGCCAAAGGTGTGACGGAGCTGACCAACGCCGCCATTGAGCCAGAAATCATTGACCTGATCGCCATCTTGCAGAAGATGGGCGCCATCATTGTCGTCGAGCCCAACCGCACCATCGTGATTGAGGGCGTGGAGTCTCTCAGCGGATATGACCACCGAGCCATCACCGACCGTAACGAGGCTGCGAGCTGGGCGGCGGCGGCGCTGGCGACGCGCGGAGATATTTATGTTCGCGGTGCCAAACAGCAGGATTTGATGACGTTCCTGAACGTGTATCGAAAAGTGGGTGGTCTTTTCGATATTGACGATGACGGGATTCGTTTCCGGCACCCCGGTGAGGACATCCGGCCCGTCGTCATCGANACCGATGTGCACCCAGGGTTCATGACGGATTGGCAGCAGCCCATGGTGGTCGCGCTGACCCAGGCTGAAGGACGCTCGATTGTGCACGAAACGGTCTATGAGAATCGTTTTGGCTTTACCGATGCTCTCGTCCAGATGGGGGCCAACATCGAGGTTTACAAAGAGGGCATTGCCAGCATCACCCGGCGCGTGCCCCGGCGCCCCCTGGAGCAGGCAGCGGTGATCACGGGCCCCACGCCGCTGCGGGGAGCAAACATCCGGGTTCCTGACCTCCGGGGTGGTTTCAGCCACGTAATCGCTGCCGTCACCGCTCAGGGAACATCTGAGGTGAGCAATGTGGGCATCATCTCCCGCGGCTATGAGCACCTTCTGCAGAAACTCGATGGCTTGGGTGTGAGCTTCGAGCTCGGAGCGTAATCACGGTGTCTTCCCCCCAGGTGCCTCGCCGCTCGGCCGAATTCCGGTGGAGAACAATCGCCGCGATTGTGCTGCCAATTTTTGGAGCGATGGTGGATCTGCGTATTCGCAAAGGCTCAGCACTGCCCACCAGTGGGCCCTTCATCCTCTCGCCCAATCACTACAGTGAAATCGACCCGATCGTTATGGGTGTGGTGGTGTGGAAATTGCGCAGAACACCGCGCTTTCTGGCCAAGGCGTCGTTGTTTCGAGTTCCAGCCCTGGGGTGGTTGCTGCGCTTCACCGGCCAGATACCCGTGGAACGCGATGCATCCTCCCAATTGGGTCAGCCTCTGCAGGCGGCAAAAGTGTTGATTGATCGCGGCCAGGGTGTGATTGTGTACCCCGAGGGCACCCTGACCAAGGATCCCGACTTGTGGCCCATGCAGGGAAAATCGGGGGCGATCCGGATGGCACTCGAGCAGAACATTCCGCTCTACCCCGCTGCCCACTGGGGAACTCAGAACTGGATGGGGCGCTACGCCCGAAAGATTCGCTTCTTCCCCCGAACCCGGATTGACGCGGTCGTGGGAGAACCCTTTGACCTCTCGAAGTATCAGGGCGCACCAATCACGCGCGAGCTGTTACAGAAGGCCACGGGTGAGCTCATGCACGAGATCGCTGCCCTGACAGGGTCCCTGCGCGGGGAAACCCCTCCACGAAAGTTGCATGATGGCAGAGTGGCAAAGGAGACCTCATGACCTCACTGGCCGTGCTGGGGGCTGGCTCCTGGGGTACTACCTTCGCCAAAGTGCTGGCCGACGGGGGATCCCCCGTGGTGTTGTGGGCCCGGCGTGAGGAAATCGCCATCGAGATCTCGACCAATCACCGCAACACTGCCTACCTGCCCGAGATTGAGTTGCCCGGTAACCTCACCGCGTCCACCGACATCCGCGAGGTTCTCGATGGCGCTACCCAGGTGTATCTCGCCGTGCCCAGCCAACACCTGCGCGCCAATCTTCGAGAAACCCTGGCGCACCTCTCTCCTGATGCCGTGGTGGTCAGCTTGATGAAGGGTGTCGAAGCCGGTACCGGGGCTCGGATGAGCGAGGTCATCGCAGAAGAGGGTATCGATCCCTCCCGGATAGCGGTGGTGAGCGGACCGAACCTGGCTCTCGAGATCGCACAAGAGCAACCCACCGCCGCGGTCGCGTCCGCTCGCGATCTGGAGGTCGCCACCGACGTCGCCCGGGCCGCGACCAACTCCTACTTCAAGACGTTCACCAACACCGACGTCGTCGGGACTGAGTTTGGTGGAGTGTTGAAAAACCTCATCGCCGTGGCCGTGGGTATTGCCGATGGCGTGGGGTATGGAGAAAACACAAAAGCCTCCATCATTACTCGCGGTCTTGCCGAAATCAGCGCCTTTGCTGCAGCGTTTGGCGCGAATCCGCAGACGATGTCCGGTCTTGCGGGGCTCGGTGACTTGATCGCAACGTGCGAGTCGCCGCTATCGCGCAACAACACCGCAGGGCGAATGCTGGGCCAGGGAATGAGTTTGACCGACGTGGTCTCAGCGATGCAGCAAACTGCAGAAGGGTTGTCCTCGGTCAAGCCCGTGCTGGAGCTCGCTGCTAGTAAAGGGATTTTCATGCCTATTGTCACCCAGGTGGGTCAGGTACTCGATGGGTCGCGCGACCCCCGAGAACTCGCCCCTCATTTTGCGACAGATTCCGATACGCCCGAGGGCGAATAGCGAGATGCTGACACGAGTCGGAAGTAGCGACTTCGTCGCGGAGAAGTTTGGACCGGGCGCACCCGAGGTGGTGGCCCTGCACGGCTGGGGGAGAACCGGGGCCGATTTTGCCGGCATTCTNGCCCCCCACTCGGGACTCGCCCTTCACCTGCCCGGGTTTGGTCCAGCACCTGCGCCTCCTCGTGCGTGGTCGAGTGCTGACTATGCACGAGAAATTGCCGCAGCGCTGGAGGACATCGGCCCGACCGTGCTGGTGGGGCACTCCTTCGGCGGTCGCATTGCTCTTCGTCTGGCAGCNGGCTACCCGCACCTGGTGAAGCACCTGGTGTTGACCGGCGTGCCCTTGACGAGGGTCACTGCTGCGCGCAGNCCGGCTCTGGGCTTTCGAGCCATCAAGTTNCTGCGCTCTNTGGGAGTGGTCCCCGAGTCGGTNGTGGAGTCTGCCCGCCAGAAATATGGATCGGCGGATTACCGGGCTGCCACCGGGGTAATGCGCGAGATTCTGGTCGGNGTGGTGGGGGAGGACTACCTGGAGGATGCCAGAGNNGTGACGTGCCCGGTCACCCTGGTCTGGGGAGAGAACGACATACCGGCTCCCCTGGCTGCTGCGCAGAAGTCACTGGAGTATTTCCCCACGGCAACCCTCCGCGTTGTTGCCGGNGCTTCGCACCTGTTGGAGGGTACCCTCGAGAAAGACGTCGCTTCGGCAGTGACCGATGCCCTAAGAGAGTAAAAGGACACCGATGGCCACCGAGACCCTTATCCTCCTCGCTGCCATCACCTCCGGGATTATCACCGCGGCGTTGCAGAACCTCAAGTGGCTTCGTGTGAGCCAGCGTGTGCACTATTTACCCCGCGAGGTGGCTCGGGTCGAGCGGCTGTGGTTTGATCGGCGCCCCCTGGGTGCGCTGTGGTGGGCGGCTGCCGCTGCTCTCGCATTGCTCTCCGTCCAAGGCGCGGCCTGGCTGGATATGCCCCAACTTGCCTGGGCAGCAGTTATTGCCCCGCTGTTCATTCTTCCGACGCCCTGGAGGCTTCCCTTCCGGGGGGTCACGAGTGCACTGTCGTGGACTCCTCGCGCGGTGCGCGCCTATGCGGGCATCTTCCTCGCCCAAATTCTTATCGGCGTACTGACGGTCTATCTGCTGGGGCCCGCGGGGGTTCTCATTCCGCTGCTCTTCACCGCCAATCTCGCTGACCTTGCCTTGGGGTTCCTGTGGTACCTCGAGCGCAATCTCTCGATGAAGTTTGTGCACCAAGCCCAGAAACGGTTGAAGAAGGTGCAGCCCACGGTGGTCGCGATCACCGGGTCATATGGNAAGACCTCAACCAAGGGCTATGTCGCGCACATGGTGAGTGGAACCCACAGCACCATGGCGTCCCCAGCAAGTTTCAACAACCTCATGGGNCTCTCGCGCACCATCAACGAGCACCTCGTGGCAGGCACCAGCGTGTTCGTTGCCGAGATGGGCATGAATGCCGAAGGCCGNATTCGTGAGCTGACGAACTGGTTCCCACCCGATATCGCCGCGATCACCGTGATNGGCGAAGCCCATATGGAACGTCTGGGTTCGAAAGAAGCGATTTTTCGGGCAAAGGCGGAGATAACGGAGAAAGCTCCCACTGTGGTCTTGCCGATTGACCAAAAAGAGCTTCGGGCCCTGGCCGATAAGTGTGAGCGGCAAGGCAAGCGCGTTGTGCGCGTGAGCGCGCAGGGCAAAAAAGCCGACGTGGTGGTGGACCCCGACCTGGGCACGGTGACCTATGGACCAGGCGATGTGCCCTCTCCCATGGAAATTCCTCCCTTTGGTCACGCGGTCAACATCGCGGTGGCACTGGGAATTGCCTGGCTGCTCGAGGTGCCCAAAGATCACGCCCTCGCCCGCCTCGCCCATCTCCCGGTTGCTGCGCACCGCGCCGAAGTCGCCCACAGCGAGGACGGTGTCGCGATTATTGACGACACCTACAACTCCAATCCGCTGGGAGCCAAGCACGCGGTGCACTCAGCGGCACAACTCGCGAAAGAGCGAAAGGCTCCGTTTATCGTCGTCACCCCGGGCATGGTGGAACTTGGCCCTGTTCAGTTTGAGCGAAACACGCAACTGGCNGCCTCCGTCATCACAGCCGGCGGAGAGCTCATGATTGTTGCGCGCACCAACCGGAAAGCCATGCTCCAGGGGGCCGGAGGNAAAGCCCANGTCTTTGACACCCGCGCCGACGCGGTGAGTGCTGCGCTCCAGGCCGCGGGNGAGCGGGGCGTTATTCTCTATGAGAACGACCTGCCCGATCATTACCCCTAACCCCGGATCTTTCAACCCCTGAGGACGTCGATGAGCGCGAACACCTGGGCCGTAGTATTCGGTGGCCCAAGCCCCGAGCACGAGATTTCGATCCTGACGGGTTTGCAGGCTGAACGGGTGCTCTCNGACGGCGGTCACGATGTGGTGCCCATTTATGCCGCCGCCAACGGCGCGTGGTTCCAGGTCCCCCCACTCTCGGAAGCCAAAGACTTTTTGACCGGTGCCCCCTCAGGCTCCAAAGAACTCGAGATTGTTCTCTCCCAGAGCCCCGGGATCTATGCCAAGAAAGGCATGGGAAAAAAGCCCCTCGAGATTGATGCGCCCTGCTGTGTTTCCACGGCGGACTCGGCGAAGGCGGTGGCGCTGCCGCGCTGTTTAGCTTCCTGGAGATCCCCGCCACCGGCTCGAGTGTGTTCGCAGGCGCTGTGGGAATGGACAAGCTCGCCTTTGGTGGGCTGATGAGAACAGCCGGCATTTCGTCGCTGCCGCGAGAAGCCCTGCTGGCGTCGAATGATCCTTCGTTCCCCGGTCCCTACATCGTGAAGCCTCGGTTTGGTGGATCCTCGATTGGTATTGAAATTGTGGAGGACATTCAGACAGCTCGCACCGTGGGAGCAAGCTCACCCCATCTGCGAGCCGGTGCCGTCCTCGAGCCCTACCGGCCAGAGCTTGTTGATCTGAACATCTCGTTTAGGACATACCCGGAGTTGGAGCTGACCGACCTGGAGCGTCCTCTGCGCGCTGAGGGCGAGAAGACGGGTCTCTACTCCTACCAGGAGAAATACCTCGCCGGCGGTGGAGCGGGGTTAACTCACGCTCCGCGAGAGTTTCCCGCCCATGCTCCCGAGGCCATCCACCAGAAAGCCAGAGAACTCGCTACCCAGGTTGCCCACGTGACCAGGCTGACAGGAATTGTCCGAGTGGATTTGCTCTGGGATGAGACGTCAGGCGAAGTCTTCGTCAATGAGGTGAACACTATTCCGGGTGCTCTGTCGCTGTATTTGTGGGCGCCTCAACACCCAGCCCTGCGTGTTCTGGAAGATGCTCTCGCGGAAGCGAAGGATCACCCGCTCGTGATGCCCCACAGCGGTTTTGGCCAGGGAGTAGCACTTCGGGCGGCCGGTGGCATTGCCGGAAAACTTGTCGGTTTGGATGGGCCCCGGGGCTAGTCCACGACACTGGCCGGGTCGAGGCACTGCGCCAGGGGTGCCGACTGGCTTCCCACGGCTCGCGCAATATCTCGCAGCACCGATGTTCCCGATACGGCATCGGAATCCACCACGACCTCTGTGGCGGGCTCACGCCCGTATGTGGTGAACACAAAGTTGGGAGCATCGCTGTCATCGCGCAGCCAATCCACACCCTCCACGGTGAAACACGGCAGAGTCGAGGGAGGTGGGCTGGGCACACCACAGCGCACAATTGCTGCCACCGGGTTGCCCCAGGCTGCAGTGGATTGAGCGTTGACGGTGCGTCGAGGAAGTTCGGCAACGTTGTCTGGCAGGCGCACCATCATGTTGGCGCACTCCGGAGCGTTGGCAGCATCTGCGGGCTCCAGCGCCACCATCGGCGCGCACGAGGCCAGAAGCCCCACGCCTGCGAGCGCGAGGGTGGTCTGAACCAACACTGCAGCTTTCACGCGCTCAGGCTAGCGTGGTGGGCATGAGTGAATCCTTACCGTCTCTGGACTCGCTGGTGGGAGAATTGGCGAGAACGCCAGCCTCGCGATGGTGCTCCCCCTGCTGCCTCAGAGTTCGGCAGCGGTTCTCGGGCCCGGAGATGATGCGGCCCACGTGCGCTTTCCCGATTCTGGGGTGTTGATCTCAGCAGACATGATGGTAGAGGGTCCCGATTTTCGCTTTGAGTGGTCAAGCCCCAAAGATGTCGGGTTCAAAGCCATTGCGAGCAATGCAGCCGACATTGCTGCCATGGGCGGAGTGGTAATCGGCTTTGAGATTGCGGTCGCTGTTCCCGCGCACACCCCACTGCGGATGTTGGTGGGACTGGCAGAGGGCTTCGCTCAGGGTATTGAGACCTTGACACCGGGTGCTGGGGTTTTCGGCGGCGACCTGTCACGATCAGAGGTCTTCACACTCGCGGTCACGGTGCTGGGCACGATGGAGGGTCGCACGCCTGTGACCCGATCGGGTGCTAGGGCGGGGGATGTGGTGTGTGTGGCCGGTGAGCTCGGGCTCTCGCACCAGGGCCTAAGGAAACTACAGGCCGCCGGCGATGACGAGATGCTGATTGCGGGTTTGGTAATGAGCGACCGCGCTGTTGGGCATCACCTCCGCCCCGTCCCACCGCTGCACCTGGGACCTGCGCGCAGAGAGCGGGTGCCAGCGCCATGATGGATGTTTCCGATGGTTTAGTCCTCGACGCGTCTCGTCTCGCCCACGCCAGTGGAGTGTCGATCGAGCTCGATGCTGCTGCGGGGCTCGATGAGGACGCGCTTGCCGGGGGAGAAGACCACGGGCTTCTGGCCACGTTCCCTCCCGATGCCGCGATCCCGGAAGGGTTTCGACTCATTGGTCACGTTGGTCCAGGGGAACCTGGTGTGTTTCTGGCGGGGCAGCAGCTCAACCCTCACGCAGGCGGCTGGGACCCGTTTGTGAACCGAGCCCAATAGACCGTCGTATCGCCATACGCCTTGGGCGCAAGAGGGTCATAGCCCTCAGGAAATGTTGGCGCGACACCTTTAGTGGCCCGCTCCACCATGACGATGGCATCGGGTGCCAGCCACGAACGCAGGGTCACCAGGTGGTCATCCAGCGCTGCAGCGGAATAGTCATACGGCGGGTCCAAAAACACAATCGTCATCGACGCCGGAGGCGTGGACTCGAGAAATACGGCAACGCTCGCCTTGGTCGCGCTCAGGCGAGGAGCGTGGCTGAGCGGCTTGGCCACGAGAGCGGTATTGGTAGACACCACCGTGTGGGCCCCTGGATGGTTATCCACCAGCCACACGGCGGCAGCGCCCCGGGATGCAGCCTCGAGCCCGAGCGCGCCTGTTCCTGCAAAGAGATCCAGAACGCTGGCTCCCTCCAGATCTGTGAGGGATTCGAGCCTCGAAAAGATGGCTTCTCGGACTCGATCCGAGGTGGGACGTGTGACCCGGTGCGGGGACGCTAGGCGCAGAGAACCTGCCTCTCCAGCGATGATTCTGGTCATTCCACAACGCTAGCGGGCTTTGGGCTGAGGGTGGGTGCCAGGCGATAGCGTGAGGGTGTGAGCGTCGGGTTAGAGACCAAACTGCAGGGGCTTCTGGGGGACCGCACCCAGAAGGCTCTGTCGAAAGCGTTTGGGTATTCCACTCTGGGCGATCTCCTGGGCCACTACCCGCGGCGTTATGCCACGCGCGGTGAGCTGACCTCGATTGCGGGGGTTCCCCTCGGTGAGCAGGTCACCTTGGTCGCAGAGGTGGTCTCCGCAGGCCAGCGCCCGATGAGGCAGCGGCGCGGGTCTGTGCTCGAGGTCGTCATAACCGATGGCACAGGGCTTGTCACACTGACGTTTTTCAACCAAGCGTGGCGACAAAAGGACCTTGTTCCTGGCGCCAGGGGAATGTTTGCCGGCAAAGTTGGCGCCTATCGGGGGGAGCGACAGCTCGCCCACCCGGACTACGAACTATTTTCCGATGAGGATGTCATGGCCCAGAGCAGCGAGGAATGGGCGAAGAGGCCCATTCCTTTCTATCCGGCGACTTCCACGCTGGCTAGCTGGCAGTTAGCGAAATCCATCGGCATCCTGCTGGACGTCCTGGAGGACGTGCCCGACCCCATTCCCGCCGAGATTCGTGAGGCAGAAGGGCTCCTGGATTTCCGGGACGCTCTCGAGAAAATTCACCGTCCGACAGAAGAGGTGGACTGGCAACGCTCCAGAGACACTCTGCGTTTCCAGGAAGCACTCGTGCTGCAAACCGCTTTGGTTCGCAGGCGCGTGCGCAACGCTGCAGTGCAGAGCACGCCGCGCACACCCGGAGATATGACTGCTGCGTTTGTGACGGGGTTGCCGTTTTCCCTCACAGAGGACCAGGTCGCTGTGGTCGATGACATTCACCAGGACATGGCCAGTGGTCACCCCATGAATCGACTCGTCCAGGGAGAAGTGGGGTCTGGAAAGACGGTGGTGGCTGCCACCGCGATTGTCACCGTGGCGCAATCAGGCGGCCAAACGGCGCTCTTGGCGCCCACGGAGGTTTTGGCTAACCAACACTTTCGATCGCTGGTTGCCACTCTGGGCCCGGAGATGGCAGCAACGCTGAAACCCGTTCTTCTCACGGGAGCACTCGGCCAGACCGAGCGAAAGAAAGCGTTGCTCGCCGCCGCCTCGGGTGCGTCGTCGCTCGTTGTGGGAACGCACGCCCTTTTGGGAGATTCTGTCCAGTTTGCCGACCTCGGGCTGGTGGTCATCGACGAGCAACACCGATTCGGAGTTGATCAGCGTGACGCGCTGCGCCTGAAAGGCAGCCACCCCCACGTTCTCGTCCTCACCGCAACACCGATTCCTCGAACCGTGGCGATGACTGTCTTTGGCGATTTAGACGTTTCGACTATTCGCCATCTCCCGAAGGGGCGATCCCCTATTGAATCCCACGTTGTGGCATTAGCGGATCACCCCACCTGGTATCCGCGGGTCTGGGCTCGCATTGCTGAGGAAGTCGCGAAGGGTCGCCAAGCGTTTGTGGTGGCCTCGGCAATTTCGGCCCAAGTTCACGAAGAGGGCGACCTCGAGGATGAGGACGAGGCTGAGGGTGTCCCGCAGGTTCCCCGGGCGAGTGTTGAGGACATCCTGCCGATGGTGCGCAGCCTCCCCGAGTTCGCGTCGTTGCGGGTGGAGGCCATCCACGGTCGTGTGCCCACCGCCGAGAAAGACGCGGTCATGCACGCCTTTGGAGCTGGAGATATCGATGTTCTTGTTGCCACGACCGTGATTGAGGTGGGAATTGATGTTCCCAATGCCTCCATCATGGTCATCCTCGATGCCGATCGCTTTGGGGTGAGCCAGTTGCACCAGTTGCGTGGTCGAGTGGGGCGGGGTGAGCACGCGGGAACCTGTTTACTGGTCACCCATGCGGAGGTGGGCAGCACCGCCAGGGCCCGAGTGGAGGCAGTGGCGGAAACACTGGATGGTTTTGACCTTGCTGCCAAAGACCTGGAGTTGCGCCGCGAAGGAGATGTGCTGGGCGCTAGCCAATCGGGTCGACGCAGCAGCCTGAAACTTGTTCGCGTGACCAGTGATGCGGACCTCATTGACACGGCTCGGGAGTATGCCGAGAGAATTCTGAGCGAGGACCCCGAGCTCGCCGCGCACCCGGTGCTGGCGGCCACTATTCAAGCCAGGCTCGATGCCAGCTCTGAGGACTATCTGGAAAAGAACTAGGGGAGCTGCGTGATGCGCTGGAAACATTCAGCTCGCTAGGCTTATTTCATGAGCACTGTCGCTGTTGTTCCCGGTTCTTTTGACCCTGTCACCCTCGGTCACCTTGACGTGATTGAGCGTGCTGCGGGTCTTTTCGATGAGGTACACGTCGTTGTCGTGCACAACCCCGGCAAAGAGGCCATGTTTCCGATTGCCCAGCGTGTGACGCTGCTCGAGCAGGCCATCGCGCAGGCGGGAATACGCGGAAAGCTCGTCATTACTTCGTGGAGCGTGGGTCTCCTTGTCGACTATTGCACCGATGTGGGGGCACGCGTCCTGGTGAAAGGCATTCGGTCCCAGGTCGATGTCGCCTACGAGCAGCCGATGGCAATTGTCAACAGGGACCTCGCCGGGGTGGAAACAATCTTCTTGCTTCCCCACCCCGCCAACGCCCATGTGTCGAGCTCGTTAGTGCGCCAGGTGGCGGCGTTAGGCGGGGATGTTTCGCCCTATGTTCCCCCCGCCGTGGCTGAGTATCTGGCCAAGACCGAGTTGCCCTAGTCTGTTCTCACCGCGCTGGGAATTGCTCGGAACTATCAAGGAGAAGACGTGTCTGAGTTGAAGGAAACCGCAGAGCTCAAAGCGCTCGATCGGGCCCATAATTTCTACTCCTGGTCCATTCAGGGGACCGTGGCTCCGATGATGGTGGACCATGCCGAGGGCATGTATGTCTATGACACCGAGGGCGAAAAGTATCTTGATTTCTCCAGCCAACTGGTGAACACCAACATTGGGCACTCCCACCCCGTCGTGGTGAAAGCAATCCAGGAGCAGGCAGCCACGCTGGCGACGGTGGGGCCTGCCTTCTCGTCACGGCCTCGGGTGGAGGCGGCGAGCGCGATTGTCGAACTGGCGGGAGACGATTTCCAGAAAGTGTTCTTCACCAATGGTGGTGCGGACGCGATCGAGAACGCCATTCGCGCTGCGAGGCTGTTTACGAAGAAGAACAAGGTTCTCTCGACCTATCGCAGCTACCACGGCAACACCGGTGCGGCGATTGTGGCCACCGGGGATTGGCGTCGTCAGCCCAACGAATACGCCACCCACCACGCGCACTTTTTTGGCCCCTTCCTCTATCGCAGCGAGTTTTGGTCGGATAGTGAAGCGCAGGAGTGCGAGCGAGCCCTCCACCACCTGGAGCGCGTGATTCAATCCGAAGGTCCCGACACGATTGCGGCCATCCTGCTCGAAAGCGTGCCGGGAACTGCGGGGATTATGGTTCCCCCCGCCGGATATCTCGCGGGAGTGCGCCAGCTGTGCGATCGGTACGGAATTCTCATGATCCTCGATGAGGTGATGGCGGGCTTTGGTCGTACCGGCTACTGGTTTGCTTTCCACGCTCACGATGTCGTCCCCGACATGATCACCTTCGCCAAGGGCGTCAACTCGGGATATGTCCCGGTTGGTGGTGTGATTTTCCACCAGAAGATTTCTGACTATTTCGAGGACACGATGTTCCCCGGCGGTCTGACCTACTCCGGTCACCCCTTGGCGATGGCCTCCATTACGGCGGCCCTGGGAGCCATGAAGGCTGAAGGCATGGTCGAGAACGCCAAGGCCATGGGGGATAACCACTTCCGGCCAGGGCTTGCCACGCTCGCGGCTGCCCACCCCGTGATTGGCGATGTCCGTGGGCTTGGCTGCTTCTTTGCTCTGGATTTGGTGGCAGACCCGGTGACGAAGGCTCCCCTCGATGCTGCGTCGATGGGTCGCATCAAGGGAGAGCTTCTCGCGAGGAGACTCTTGCCCTTTGTGGTGGATAACCGCATCCACGTGGTGCCTCCGCTGATTGTCACGCCCGAACAGATCGATACGGCGCTGGGAATCTATGACGAGGCACTCACCGCCGCAGGCTTCTAGACTGGGGCCATGGCCACCGCACAGAACGCCCTCGTAGTCGGGGTCAAAGACCTCGTCCACAAAGCGGGGGAGATGCGCGAGCTCACCCTCGACGTGGTGGCCCCGGAGAAATACGGCGAGGCAATGGCGATTGTCCCGGAGGGCTCAGAGCTTACGATTGACCTTCGTCTGGAGGGCCTCCACGAGGGAATTTTGGTCACCGCAGAGGTGACAACACAGGCCGAGGCAGAGTGCGTGCGGTGCCTCGATCCCTTCACCACGGAACTCCAGGTCGATTTCCAGGAGCTTTTCGCGTATTCTTCTACCGATTCCGATTCTTACACGGTGGTTAATGACTCTGTCGATCTCGGCAGCATCATGCGGGATGCGATAGTTCTCGAACTTCCCTTCCAGCCGGTGTGTAAAGCGGAATGCTACGGATTAGATCCGGCGACTGGTGAGAAACGCACTACTGCGCCGGATGAGTCCGCAGCAGATGAGATTGACCCACGGTGGCAGGAACTTAGTAAACTCCTCGAGTCTGACTCCTCCACACCCCAAGAACCCTAAGAAAGCAGAAGACCATGGCTGTACCCAAGCGGAAAATGTCACGTTCGAACACTCGTTCTCGTCGTTCGGCGTGGAAGGCTGAGGTGCCCACCCTGGTCAAGAGCGTAGAAAACGGCAAGACCGTCTACAGCCTCCCTCACCGCGCACGCGTTGTGGAAGACTCTGCNGGCACCCCCCTCTTCATGGAATACAAGGGCCGCAAGGTCGCCGACGTCTAAGGTGCCTGAGGGTATGGACGAAGCCCCCGCGGCTTTGGATCCGAGCACACTCCTGGACAAAATTGGAGTGGAGCTCTCGGGCGACATGATCGCCCAGGCGCTCACGCATTCCTCCTATGCCTATGAGCAAGGCGGAGTCAACAACGAGCGACTCGAGTTCCTCGGGGACGCCGTGGTGGGTCAAGCCATTACGGCCGCTCTCTACAACCAGTTTCCGGACCTTCCCGAGGGTGAGCTTGCCAAACGGCGAGCCAGCATCGTCTCAACCGGTGCCCTGGCCGAGGTCGCCCACGGAATTGGTTTGGGCGACTATCTGCGCTTAGGCCGCGGTGAGGAACTCACCGGAGGCCGCGAGAAGCCCTCTCTGCTGGCCGATGCGCTCGAGGCTGTTGTGGGAGCAATCTTTGTCGACAAAGGACCCCAGGCCGCTCACGACGCCGTTCACCATCTGATGGGGGATCTGGTCAAGCGCGCCGACGAACTGCGCGAGAGCAGCGACCCCAAGACTGCCCTGCAGGAGTGGGCTGCCAAGAATGGCGGTGGCGCTCCCCAGTACAACATCACCGACTCGGGGCCTGACCACCAGAAAGTCTTCACCGCTGACGTCTTCCTCGTTCGTCGCGACCACTCCAGCCAGGCCGTTGGCCACGGAACGGGAAGTTCCAAAAAGGCTGCGGAGCTTGCTGCCGCTCAGGCGGCGCTGGAGACGGTGCGAAACCCGTCGGCCAGCGATGCCTGAACTTCCCGAAGTAGAGGTCGTTCGGCTCGGTCTCGAACCGGCCCTCAGCCATGCCACCATCGACCACGTCGGTGTTCTGGATCCCCGCAGCCTCAAGCGCCACCGGGGCCCGGTCGAAGATTTTGTCTCCAGGCTCGAAGGAGCAACCATCGCCGCAGCCGTGCGTCGAGGAAAGTTTCTCTGGTTTCCCCTCGAGGGAACACAGGACGCCCTCGTGTGTCACCTGGGGATGAGCGGGCAGGTGCTCTTGGGTGATGCGGGTTCAGATTATGGCAGGCATCTTCGCATTCGATTCGACATCACCACCGCGGGGGGCGACCCCATGACGGTCGGGTTTGTGGACCAGAGAATCTTTGGCTCGATGGCTCTCGATGAGCTCATGGAGAGCGGGGATGGTCTCCCCGCCGGGCTCGGGTCAACGGATAGTCGAATCCCACGATCCGTTGCTCACATTGCGCGCGATCCCCTCGACCCAGCTTTTGACGATGCAGCTTTCTCCCGGGCGCTCCGAGCGAAAAATACTGACCTCAAGAGGGCACTGCTCGATCAAAACCTGATCAGTGGAATTGGCAACATCTATGCCGATGAGGCCCTCTGGGGAGCAAGGCTGCACTACCTCATGCCCACCCGGCGCCTGAGTGCCGCCCAGGTCCGCACACTCTTGGCCGAGGTTCGCGCCGTGTTGACCAAAGCCCTCACCGAGGGTGGGACAAGTTTTGACGCGCAATATGTGAACGTGAATGGTCAAGCGGGCTACTTCGCCCACTCTCTTCACGCTTATGGCCGGCAGGGAACAGGGTGTGATCGCTGCGGCGGAATTATTCGACGAGAGCCGTTCATGAACCGCTCCTCGCACCGCTGCCCCTCCTGCCAACGCGCCCCCAGAAACCGGTAGGTTTGAGGGTGCGAAGAGCACAGTGTTATCGCGAATTTCTGGAAGGTCGGTGAGCAGGTGCATCTGAAATCCCTCACCCTCAAGGGATTCAAGTCCTTCGCCCAACCGACCACCTTTGAGTTCGAACCCGGTGTGACCTGTGTGGTGGGTCCCAATGGTTCGGGAAAATCCAACGTCGTTGATGCACTGGCGTGGGTGATGGGTGAGCAAGGCGCCAAGACCCTGCGCGGTGGATCCATGGAGGACGTCATCTTCGCGGGAACCGCGAATAAGGCTCCGCTGGGTCGCGCCGAGGTTGTCCTCACTATCGATAACTCCGATGGCGCGCTTCCCATTGAGTATTCCGAGGTCACCATCTCACGAACCCTCTTTCGCAACGGCGGAAGCGAATACGCGATCAACAAGGAACCCTGTCGTCTGCTCGATGTGCAGGAGCTGCTCAGCGACAGCGGTTTGGGTCGCGAAATGCACGTCATCGTCGGACAGGGACAGCTCGATCAGATTCTGCACGCTAGCCCTGAGGACAGGCGCCGCTTCATCGAAGAGGCAGCGGGAATCCTGAAGCACCGCCGGCGCAAAGAAAAGACGGTGCGCAAGCTCGAATCCATGCAGGCCAACCTCACACGGCTCAATGATCTCGCTGGTGAAATTCGACGCCAGCTCACCCCTCTGGGGCGTCAGGCAGAAATTGCCAAGCAAGCCCAAACCATTCAGGCCATTGTGCGAGACGCCAAAGCGCGCGTGTTGGCCGATGACATCGTCACGTTGTCGCAGGCGCTGGAGTCTTTCCACCGCAACGAACAGGAGCGCTCCACCGAGCGCGCCACGCTGCAGGAGCAGCTCGAAGGCTTCCGCCGCCGTATTGGACAACTCGAATCCGGCATTAACGACGTGGGGCTCGACACGGCCCGCAGTATCGACTTTTCTCTTCGCCGGGTTCACGAGCGCCTGCAGGCCCTGCACTCTCTGGCGACCGAGCGCGCAGACTCCGCCGGTGTCGATGATGGCGACTCGGTCATGTCCTCTGGGGTGAGCCCGGAGATGATTTCCCAGAAAGAATCCGAGCGTGACGCAGCTCTGAGTGAGGTGGAGAAACAGGAGAGCACGGTGGGCGAAATTTCGGCACGCCTCGCCACCGCTCGAGCCTCGTTGCAGGCACTCGATGCCGAAGTAGTGGCCGCCACTGCCGCAGTGGATCGCTGGGATTCCGAGTTGCGCAATGCCCTCTCCCAGGTGGAGGTCCACGCATCGCGGGTTGAAGCGGCATCCGCCGATGTCGATCGGCAGCGCGCCGCCCTGGGGAATGCCAAAGACCGTGCCCGGGATGCCGAAGAAGCGCTCCAGGCTGTTCAGGGATCCGCCGATAAAGCCCCCGACGCTGTGGCGGAAGCATTTGAGAAAGCCCTCGAGGAAGCAGAAGCCTTTCTCGCCACAGCCGACGCACACGAAACTCAGACCCGCAATACGCTCCACGCGATGGAACGTGAGCGCGAGGCGCTCGCCGCCAAGGTCTCCGCGCTGGATCTTGCTCTGCGCACCGATGGCGAAGGATCGGACGTGGGTTCGATGCCGGGCGTCACGGGCAGCGTGTCAGACTCTCTGACCGTCACCAAAGGATTTGAGACCGCGATTGCTCGGGCGCTGGGATCTCTCGCCGATGCTCACCTTGTGGGGTCCAAAAAGGACGCGCTGTCTGTTGTATCGAAACGCGCAAGCGCCGAGGGTCGCGTCGAGCTCGTGATTGCGCAGGGCAATTCCTCGCAACCCGCCGAGATCGCTGGATTGACTCCTGCCCTCAGCGTGGTCACGGGTCCCTCCGGTGTGCTCGCTCTCCTGGCCTCCACCTATGTCGCGGAGGATCTCGCGGCGGTAGAAAGCGCGTGGGGCGCAGGCACAATTCCTCCGGGCGTGACGGTGGTGACTCCCGAGGGTGATGTTTTTGGTGAGCACGTCATTCGCACAGGGTCGGGCGAAGCCCAGAGCCGACTTGAGCTGGCAGCCGAGCGAGACTCGACAAAGAGTGCGCTGGATACTCTCTCCACCGAGCTTGAGCGCATTCGTTTCGATGCGGAACAGGCCCAAGGCGCAAAGGTTTCCGCTGCAGAGGCTGTGAAGACAGCCCTGGCTGATCTGCGCCAGGCTGATGCCTCCCGGGCAGAGTTTGGCGAGCAGGTGTCGCGGGTCCGCGTCCTTGGACGCAGCACACCAGGAGACCACCCGTCTGGGCGAAGCGCTAGAGCGCGCTGAGGCTGCCCTAGTGACAGCCGCAGAGCAGCACACAGCCAGCATCGCGGCCCACGAATCGTTCCAAGCCACCACACGACCCGGGGTCGATGAGTCCAAGCGTCTCGAAGCCCGCGCCCTGGTTGATGCTATTGGAGCCGAAGAAGTCGATGCGCGAATCGCGCTGGAAGCCTCGCGTCAACGTGCGGCAGCACTGGGTGACCAGGTGGATTCCCTGGTGCAGCGCGTGGCGGAGGAAGAACAGGCTCGCGAGCGCGAACAAGCTCGCTACCGCGAGCGCGTTGCGAAAGCCAAGCGCGCCTCGGCGGTGCTGCAGCTTCTGCCACCCGCACTCGCTGCAGCAGCACAGAGTGTGGAGAAATCTGGTACTGCATTGCTGGAAGCTGAAGCGGCACGTCAGTCCTCCCACCAGGAGCTTGTGGCCTTGCGCGAGAGGGAAGCATCGGTTCGCGAGCGATTGACCGCGATCACCGATTCCGTGCACTCGCTCGAGATGCAGGTGTATGAGAAGAAGTTGCAGCGCACGACGCTCCTGGAGCGCGCGATGGAGGAATTGGGCCTCGATGAGGACGCGCTGCTGGAGGAGTACTCTCCGGAGGCGATGGTTCCAGCCGATGGCACCGAGGATGGCGCCCAGCCACAACCTTTTGTCCGTGCGCAGCAGGAAGCACGACTCAAGAAAGCTGAGCGCACCCTCGACCAGCTGGGTCGAGTGAACCCTCTTGCGTTGGAAGAGTTTGATGCGCTGGAAGCCCGTCATACGTTCTTGACNGAGCAGCTTGCGGACTTGAAAAAGACGAGAGCTGACCTTGAAGCCATCATGGANGAGCTGGACACCACGATGCACACCATCTTNGCNGAGGCGTTTGCTGANACCCAGCGCGCTTTTGANGAGGTGTTCCCGATCTTGTTCCCCGGGGGTNCTGGATCTCTCAAGCTCACTGACCCCAGCGACATGTTGGCCACCGGAATCGATGTNGCCGTGCGGCCTGCGGGTAAGAAAATTGAGCGGCTCTCGTTGCTCTCCGGTGGCGAGCGCTCCCTCGCTGCNGTCGCNTTGCTGATCGCCATTTTCAAGGCTCGCCCGAGTCCGTTCTATATTTTGGACGAGGTCGAGGCGGCGCTGGATGACTCGAACCTGGGGCGCCTGCTGGCTGTGATCCAGACNCTGCGCGATGATTCGCAGTTGATCATCATCACCCACCAGAAGCGGACCATGGANATTGCTGATGCCCTCTATGGCGTGTCCATGCGTAAGGACGGCGTGAGCGCGGTGGTGGGCCAGAGGGTCAGCGAATCGGAGGCGCTGGCCTCATAGGTCAAGCGGGTATTCTCAGAGCATGGGCAGAAATCAGCGCATCGGATGGGCTCTCATCGCCTGTGCCGGCTTGCTCAGCACCGGCATCGTGTCGCTGGAAATCTATTCGTTGGTCACCAGCGACAGCGCGGTGTCCTCGGAGACACTTCCCACCCTGGAATTTGAACCAGCGGGCGAAGACTAAACCCCTACCTGGTTAGGCTTGCACCATGGCATGGGGAAGCGGGAAGTGGTCGCTGGGTAAAGCCCTGCGGAACTTGGTCTCGCAACCCGAGATCACCGAGCACACCTGGGAAGAGCTCGAAGACACCCTGCTCTTGGCTGACTTTGGCCCCGACGTGACGGACGCCTTGATGGAGTCGGTTCGAGGTGAAGTGGACAGGATTGGTACCACCAAGCCCGAGGATGTCCAGGCAATTCTGAGGGATTCCCTGGAGGCCACGCTTGCCGCCTATGACCCCACCCTGCGACTGACCGAGCGGCCCGCAGTGATCATGGTCGTGGGGGTTAATGGCGTGGGGAAAACCACCACCATTGGGAAGTTTGCGAAGTTTCTCACCAACGCCGGACGGAGCGTGGTGATTGCTGCAGCCGACACGTTCCGGGCCGCAGCGGTGGAGCAGTTGACGACCTGGGCGGAGCGCGCCGGGGTTCCTCTTGTCGGCCCCGAGAAAGAGGGTCAAGATCCCGCCTCGGTGGCCTTCCAAGCGGTCACGAAAGCTGTCGATGAAGGAATCGACATTGTCATTATCGACACCGCCGGGCGCCTGCACACAAAGTCAGGCCTGATGGATGAGCTCAACAAGATTCGCCGGGTAGTGGAAAAGGTTGCCACCATCTCCGAGGTTCTACTCGTGCTGGATGCCACGACGGGCCAAAACGGTGTCGTGCAAGCGGCCGCATTCTTGGAGCACGCGGGTGTCACCGGCTTGGTGCTGAGCAAAGTTGATGGAAGCGCCAAGGGGGGCTTTGTCCTGAGCGTGCAGGAGAAGACCGGTTTGCCCATCAAGTTGCTGGGCCAGGGCGAGGGAATCGCGGACATGACCGGGTTCTCTCCGGCGTCCTTTGCGAAGTCGCTGGTGGAGAACTAGTCGCCTCGATATCTCCGAGCGAGCTCCTGGTACGTCGCGGCGTTAGCCACAATGGCCTCGCGCTCCGAGTCGGAGAGCTCTCGGCGAACTTTCCCGGGAACACCGGCGACGAGGGAGCCTGGAGGAACCTCGGTGCCCTCCAAAATCACGGTGCCCGCAGCGATCAGGCAGCCCTCACCCACTACCGCGCCATTGAGGATTGTTGCTCCCATGCCAATGAGGCAGTTATCGCCAATGATGGCGCCGTGCACGATGGCGCCATGACCCACGCTGACCCCTGCACCAATGAGGGCGGGCATTCCCGGGTCGCCGTGGACGACGACGTTGTCTTGCAGGTTGGATCCCTCACCCAGATGGATGCGATCGCGATCGGCGCGAAGCACAGCGCCAAACATGACCACACTGTGTGCCTCCAGTGTGACCTGACCAATCAGCGTTGCGTTCTGCGCAACAAAGGCACGGGGGTCGATCACGGGTTCGTGGGAGTCAAACGGCACGCTCAGCATGCCTCCAGGATAGGAGCCCCCAGCCTAATCTCGGCTAATCTTGAGGACCATGGCTGCCTTTGGATCCCTCTCTGAGCGTCTGACAGCCACGTTTTCGTCTCTTCGCCAAAAAGGGAAGCTCTCTCCCGCCGATGTTGATGGCACGGTGCGCGACATTCGTCGAGCCCTCCTGGAGTCCGACGTTGCCTTGGATGTCGTCAAGAGTTTCACCGCAACGGTGCGTGAGCGAGCGCTCTCGGATGATGTCAATAAGGCGCTGAACCCGGCTCAGCAGGTTGTCACCATTGTCAACGAAGAACTNGTCGCCATCCTGGGCGGCGAAACTCGAGGCCTCTCGTTTGCAAAAACGGGCCCCACTGTCATCATGTTGGCGGGACTGCAGGGCTCGGGAAAGACCACTCTTGCGGGCAAACTCTCCAAATGGTTGATCGACCAAGGCCACACCCCNGTTCTCGTGGCGTGTGACCTGCAGCGCCCCGGTGCGGTCACGCAGCTGGGCATTGTNGCCGAGACCGCGGGGGCCGCGTTTTTTGCNCCCGAGCCCGGTGATGGTGTGGGCGACCCGGTCGCTGTNGCGAAAGCGGGAGTGAAATACGCCAACGATAAAGCCCACGACGTGGTCATCATTGACACCGCGGGACGGCTCGGTGTGGACGANGAATTGATGGCTCAGGCCAGCGCCATTCGCAGCGTGGCTCAGCCCGACGAAGTGTTGTTNGTCATCGACTCGATGAGTGGGCAAGACGCCGTCCAGACGGCGAAAGCCTTTCAAGACGGTGTCGATTTCACCGGGGTTGTCCTCACGAAACTCGATGGTGATGCCAAGGGTGGTGCTGCGCTCAGCGTCACGGGTGTCACCGGGCGCCCNGTGTTGTTTGCCTCCACCGGAGAAAAGATCGACGAGTTCGAGGTGTTTCACCCCGACCGCATGGCCAGCCGCATTCTCGACCTCGGTGACATTCTCACGCTCATCGAGCAGGCTCAGAAAGCTTTCGATGAGGAAGAGGCCAAGGAGCTGGAAGAGAAATTCCGCTCCGAGACCTTCACTTTGGAAGATTTCCTCTCCCAGCTGCAGCAGATCAAAAAGATGGGCTCCCTCGGCGGCATGCTCAGCATGCTTCCCGGTGCACGGGGAATGCAGGATCAAATCGACAACATCGACGAGGGGGAGTTGGTCCGGACTGAAGCGATCATTCAGTCGATGACACCCACGGAGCGCCTCACCCCCAAGATCTTGAATGGGTCGAGGCGGATGCGCATTGCGAAGGGTTCGGGCGTGACCGTGACCGAGGTGAACCAGTTGGTGACGCGCTTCGATCAAGCCGCCAAAATGATGAAAACTGTCGCCAAGGGCGGCGTTCCGCAGATTCCTGGACTGGGTCCCATTGGCGGTGGAGCGGGTCGAGGCAAGAAGAAAAACGTGAAGAAGAAGTCCGGTTCGCGCTCAGGAAACCCCGCAAAACGGGCCGAGCACGCCCAGGGCGCCGCACCCACAGAGCCCTCGGGCTCGAGCTTCGGTTTGCCGCGCTAAAGCACGCACGAGGCATCGGGAGCTTTCTGGTCCCGCTCGGGCCAAAAATCTGACAGAATAAGCACTCGAGCACTTCGCCCGACCCTCTATCAGGCGCTTGAGCTCCCCCTTAGACGTCCTGTCGATTGTGTCCCCACGTAATCGTCGGCTGTTATGACTACTCATCTACTTGGAGAAACGTGGCTGTAAAAATCCGTTTGAAGCGCATGGGAAAAATCCGTGCGCCGTACTACCGCATCGTTGTTGCCGACTCACGCACGAAGCGTGATGGTCGCGTCATTGAAGAAATTGGAAAGTATCACCCCACCGAGAACCCATCGGTCATCGAGGTCAACTCTGAGCGTGCTCAGTACTGGCTCGGCGTTGGCGCTCAGCCAACCGAGCAGGTCGCAGCCATCCTCAAGCTGACAGGTGACTGGGGACAGTTCAAGGGTGACAAGGGCGCTAAGAGCACCGTTCAGGTTGCAGAGCCCAAGGCAGAATTCAAGGCCGACACGAAGAAGAAGCCTGTGCTTCGTCCCAAGGCCGCCAAGCCCGTCGTCGAAGAAGCTCCCGCAGCAGAGACCCCTGCAGAAGCCCCCGCGGCTGATGCGGCTCCTGCTGAAGACGTAGCAGCCGAGGCTCCTGCAGCTGAAGCTCCCGCAGTCGAAGAGGCACCCGCAGGGGCACCTGCTGAAGACGCTGCACCCGCAGAGTCCGCACCAGAGGCTCCCGCTGAGGAAGCACCTGCTGCTGAAGAGGCTCCCGCGGCTGAGGAAGCTCCCGCTGAAGAAGCCCCTGCTGCTGAAGAGGCTCCCGCAGCTGAGGAAGCCCCAGCCGACGAGGCTGCGGCCGAAGAGACTAAGTAACAATGTTGGATCGCGCGCTGAATCACCTCGTTCGGGAAATCGTTGATAACCCGGACGAGGTCAGCGTGAGCGTTGTCGATACTGCGCGCGGTGAACTTATTGAAGTTCGGGTTCACCCGGACGATCTCGGTCGTGTCATTGGCCGCCAGGGCCGCACCGCAAAAGCGCTGCGCACCATCATTAATGCGTTGGCCGGTGGCCGTAGGGTCCGGGTCGACGTCGTCGACACAGACTCCTAATGTCGGCGACCTTCCAAGCCCACGGCACCCAAGCCGGAGCGGGTGGAACTTCGGGTCGCCCGTTTGGTGAAAGCTCACGGTCTCAAAGGTGGGTTGAAACTCGAGGTCTACACCGATGACCCCGAGCTTCGCTTTAAGACCGGCAACGAATTCACCCTTCAGGTCCCTGAGGATTCCGCCTGGTTTGGCAAGAAGCTGCGATTGGCCAGCATTCGCGAGATTAATTCTTCGCCGGTGGCCTTTTTTGAGGGCGTTGATGATCGCACTGCTGCGGAATCGCTCGTGAAAGCGATTCTCTGGATTGACCATGACCCCTCGTCCAGGCCTTCCGAAAGCGATGCGTGGTTCGACCACGAACTGGTGGGACTGTCCGTGACGCGTGATGGACAGCGGGTGGGGGAGGTCGCTCGAGTGGAGCACTTTCCCGCTCAGGACCTACTGGTTATCACCACCGCAGACTCCGAGGTGATGTTGCCCTTCGTGAAGGATTTTGTGCCGGTGGTGAATATTGAGGCCGGTGTGGTGGAAATCACCCCACCGGGTGGACTTTTTGAGAGTGTGTCTGACGAGTCATGAAAATCGACATTGTCAGCATTTTCCCCAGCTACTTTGACCCTCTGGAGCTCTCCCTTCTGGGCAAAGCCGCGCAGAACAAAATCGTGGACGTCGAGGTTCATGATCTTCGGAGCGTGACCACCGACGTTCACAAAAGTGTCGATGACACCCCATACGGGGGCGGGGCAGGAATGGTGATGACCCCGGAGCCCTGGGGGGCGATGCTGGATAGCGTCATGGGGGATGACTCCTGGTTGATTGTTCCCAGCCCCGCGGGAGTTCGCTTCAGCCAGAGTTTGGCCCACGAATTCTCCACAGCAGCCCACCTCGTCTTTGCGTGTGGCCGCTACGAGGGAATCGACCAGAGGGTCATGGATCACTACGGGGAACGCCATCGCGTGCTCGAGGTCAGCCTGGGCGACTATGTGCTCAACGGCGGTGAGGTCGCGGCTCTGGCCATGATCGAGGCCACGGTGCGCCTTATCCCTGGGTTTATGGGCAACCCGGAGTCTCTCGTCGAGGAAAGCCACGAAAGCGGTCTGTTGGAGTATCCCTCGTATACGAAGCCCCGCTCGTGGCGAGGCCTCGAGGTGCCTGAGGTTCTCCTCAGTGGAAACCACGAAGCGATTCGGCGCTGGCGCGAGGACCAATCGCGCGAGCGCACATCGCGGGTTCGTCCTGACCTGCTGGGTGACTAAGTTCGCGCGGTAAGAACCAGTGGCCCTGTTTTTGTAATTGCTACCGTGTGCTCCACGTGGGCGGAGCGGGACCCATCCGCGCTGCGCAGGGTCCACCCATCGGCGTCGGTATAAATCTCATCCGTGGTGTGCATCAGCCAGGGCTCGATGGCAAACACCATGCCCGGTTTCAGGGCGGGTCCAGAACCAGCTGAGCCGTCATTGGGGATTGAGGGATCTTCGTGCATGGTGCGACCCACCCCGTGCCCGCCAAAATCCGTGTTGACGCTGTACCCGGCGGCGCGAGACACCGCACCGATGGCCGCAGAGATATCGCCCAGTCGGTTGCCCGGGGTGGCGGCTGCGATTCCCGCGAGTAGAGCTTCTTCGCAGGTGTCGATGAGGCGCTGGTCCTCGGCGGTCCCCGCGCCGCCGACGACCAGGCTGAGCGCAGAGTCGGTCACCCAGCCGTTGAGACTGACCGCAAAATCTAGTGACAACAGGTCTCCGTGCTCAAGCGTGTAATCGTGGGGGAGTCCGTGCAGGGCTGCGTCATTCACGGACGTACAGATCACTTTTCCAAATGGTGAACCACCGAACGAGGGGTGGTAGTCGACGTAGCAGGAGATGGCGCCTGATTCGCGAATCATCTCGTGGGCGAGGGCGTCGAGCTCCAGCAGATTGGCGCCGGGAATAGCTGCCTGGGATACCCGCTGGAGGACACTGGCGACAAAGGCGCCTGCCGGGCGCATGTCATCAAGCGTTCGCGGAGAATGCCGGGGAATCATGCTGTGGTCATCTCCTCTGTCATGTCGCCCCAACTCTAGAGGCTCCACCTGGAATGCGGGCGGTTTTTATGGCACACTTAGTCCTTGTGCCACACAGCGCCTCTGCCACAGGGGAGTAGCGCACCACCATCCGGTGGCAGGCATGGAACTTCCTTACCGCGCATGAACCTGTGGTCAGCGCAGAGAGCGACACCATTATGCAAACGCTTGATTTTCTTGACCAAGCTTCCCTGAAGTCCGACATTCCTGACTTCCGCCCCGGCGACACCCTCAAAGTTCACGTGAACATTGTGGAAGGTACCCGCTCGCGTATTCAGGTCTTCCAGGGTGCCGTGATTAGCCGCTCCGGCCACGGCGTAAAGGAAACCTTCACCGTGCGCAAGGTGAGCTTCCAGGTGGGCGTCGAGCGTACCTTCCCGCTGCACTCGCCCGTGATCGACCACATTGAGGTCGTCTCTCGCGGTGATGTGCGTCGCGCGAAGCTGTACTACTTGCGCTCCTTGCGCGGCAAGAAGGCAAAGATCCGCGAGAAGCGCGAATCCTAAGCATTTTCAGGAACCTCTCCGCCTACACTGGCACTCGTTGTCGGTAATCAGGGAGTGGTAAACAGCGTGGATCAGGTGCAAGCTCGTGGCTGATTCACCACGCTCGCCAGGGCGCATGCTGGGGACCTTCCTGCGCGATGCCCTCGTGATCGTGGTCGCGGCGCTGGTCGTGTCGTTTTTGATTAAGACGTTCCTGATTCGCTCGTTCTTCATCCCCACCGACTCGATGGATGCGACGTTGATCCGGGACGACCGGATTATTGTCTCCCAGCTCCACGGCGGCCCGCTGGATTTGCAGCGGGGGGACGTGATTGTGTTCGTCGATCCCGGCGGTTGGCTGTCCATCCAACGCGGCGTCAGCGAAGATGACCCGCTGTCGCGCCTGCTCAATGGTGTCTCGGTCTTCGTGGGACTCTCAAGCCCTGATGACAACGAGCACTTAGTGAAACGACTCGTGGGGCTTCCCGGAGACACGGTGACGTGTTGTGATGAACTCGGGGCGATGAGCATTAACGGTGTTCCCCTCGCAGAGCCCTATGTCTCTCTGCCGGAGGGCGTGACCAAAGTGAGTTCGAACGACTTTGAGGTTGTCGTTCCCGAAGGGTCACTGTGGGTGATGGGTGATAACCGCTATAACTCGGCGGACTCGAGGCGCAACATGGATAAACCAGGTGGCGGGTTTGTCCCCCTGGAGAACGTTGTGGGTCGCGCCATCGTCATTTCCTGGCCCCAAGAGCGCTGGACATGGCTCTCGAACTACCCCGAAACGTTCGTGGGGGTCACCGTACGAGAGGCCCTGCCATTCCCCGAGTAGATCCCACCCTCGATGTCGAATACGACCTCGTGTCCCGAGGCTTCCGTAGCGTTATCGGGTGCGATGAGGTGGGGCGTGGTCCTCTGGCTGGGCCCGTGGTAGCGGGGTTGGTCGTGTGGAGCCCCGGGCAGGACAGTTGGCCCGAGGGCCTCTATGACTCGAAAGCCGTCACCGAAAAGCGACGAGGCCCCCTTGCGCAGGCTCTGCGAGAGGCATTTCCTCAGCACGCGCTCGGGGAATCGGCGGCGGAGGTAATCGACGAGCACGGTATTCAAAAAGCGTTGGCGCTTGCCGTCGTGGAGGGGCTCACAGCGCTTGCCAGCCAGGGCGTGGCAGTGGGCCACAGTGTCTTGTTGCTCGATGGTTCCCACGATTTTGTGACCCGCCACCTTCCCCATCCTTTGCCCGTTGTGACACGGACGAAAGCTGACCGCGATTGCGTCTCGGTTGCCGCCGCTTCTGTGATTGCCAAGGTGCATCGAGACGAGGCCATGATCGCCCACCATGACACGTACCCGCAGTATGGCTTTGCCAGCAACAAGGGGTATGGCTCACAAGCGCACATGGAGGCCATCGCAGAGCACGGCATTACCCCGCTACACCGGGCTTCCTGGATTCAGTCATAACCCGCAGGGGAAAGCCCCTTAGACTCGGAGGCCATGGAACCAGAAGACTTCGACGACTACGACAGGGAAGCTGAGCTTGCCCTGTATCGCGAATACCGGGACATTGTGTCCCAGTTTCGCTACGTCGTCGAGACAGAACGCAGGTTCTATCTGGCCAATGAGGTCACGCGCGAGGTTCGAGAACGCGGCACCGACTTCTACTTTGAACTGACTCTCACCGACGTCTGGGTGTGGGATATTTACCGCTCAGACCGGTTCGTGAGCTCCGTTACCGTGTTGACTTTCAAAGACGTCAATGTGGAAGAACTGGGCAACAAGGATCTCAAGTTGCCCAAAGAACTCGCACTCGACGAGTAACAGTCCACACCCTGCAGTGCCGGGGGCTTCTCCCCGCGTGCGCCCTCAGGCCCCCACCTGCCGACCCGGCGGTGGAACTCTGTGCTGGTGGACGCGGCAGAACTTCGAGCTCGAACAGCGTGGGGCCTCATCGCTAGGCCGGCAGACCCGATCGCGCACCATCTCCAGGC
>JGI26088J50261_1000283_pt1 | contig 30626 bp, 34 predicted proteins | sample SaaInl1SG_22_DNA_FD_50261 | JGI IMG/M metagenome (IMG submission 50261)
CGAATAGCAAAAGTCAGACAGTAAAACGCCGTCAAATAACAAAACGCCAAACCAACCGTAGGCCACAATCGGGTGAAATTTTGAGTGAGCGGAAGAAGCAGCGTGCCGCAAACCTCGAACAAAATGGCCCCGGCTAGAAAATAGTAACTGATTGACACTTGAGTCCTCGAAATTTGAAAGCTTATTTGCGAACTGACGCACTCTTTCGAGACCGCAGAGTCAACAAACCGGAGACGATAATCAAACCACTGCCTAAAAGCACTGGCAAACTCAACACCTCACCAAACAATACAACCGAAAGCACCAAGGCAAACAGTAACCGGGAATAGCGAAACGGTGCGATTACTGCGATGTCTCCACCGCGTGTCGCCATCACCACACTCAAATAAGCCAGCGATCCTGCGACGCTGGACAGCAGCAGCCAACCGAGGTGGTGTTGTGAAATTGTAACGTACGGACCAAAAACGGGAGTTGTCACCAAGCCTGACAAAAATAAGGCAAAGAATGCCCAAAACGAAATCACCAGTGGTGGAATCGAGTTCGAAATCGATCGCGTGATCAGATCCCTGATTGCGAGAAAAATAACACCGGCGACGGCAAATAATGTGGCCGGCTGAAAAGCATCGGACCCTGGCTGGATGATGAGTAGCACGCCGAAAAATCCGAGACCAATAAGAACCCATTGCCGCAATGCGACCTGCTGTTTCAAAAACAAAGCCGCTCCACAAGCCACCGCCAGTGGAGTCGCTTGCAAAATAGCAGTCGAGGCGGAGAGCGAGGCATAAACGATCGCGGTCACAAACAAAATCGCCGAGGCCAGTTCGCAAAACGTACGCATGACAAACCGGGAGTTCAACAAGCCCGGTATCCAAATAGGTGCCCGCTTGAACTTGGCCATTAATGAAAACGCTAACATGCCGCCGGTACCGACTAGTAGCAACACCTGAGATACCGGCAAATCAGCGGAAAGATGTTTGATTACAGCATCTTCGATGGCAAAGCCCGCCATGGCGAGCACCATAAAACCGATGTACCGCGAATTGTCAGTTGAGTGCATTTCATCCTGGCTTGATCCGCGACCGAGGCGGAAAGTGAGTGTGGCTTAAAACCACCGAACCATGCCGATGATACCGGCAGTGGCATAAAAAAACTGCAATAACAAAATCCCACGGTGTCCGCCCCGATGCGCCCAAAGACCGATCGCAAACGAAGAAATCAGCAGCAAGGTAAAGCCGATGAACTCGAAGCCTGTGTTGGAGGCAACTAATAAGGAATAGACAATTGCAGTGGCCACACCGGTCCACTCCAAGACGCGTTGCGAGCGCACATGAGCATGAGTTGTTGCGTCAACCACAGAGTCTGTCATATCAGTTCCTGATAACACTTAGTCAGATGCTCCAAGTCCCGATCCAAGCCATAGGGCATGCGCACGATAAAGAGACCCGAACCCACCATACCATGCCCTTCTCTCGCTGCCGGAAAGCGCACCTGATGGTTCATCGCCCCCGGGAAGTCCCGCTCAAGTTGCCGCACCATCGGCTGATGCATGCGACTGCGCAAGATTGGATACCACAGCATGGCGACACACACATTCCACTTGATGCAGATGTGACGCAAGAATTCTGGTATCTGCCGATAGTCTTCTTCGCGCTCATAACTCGGATCCACCAGCATGAAACCTCGCCTCGGTGTTGGCGGACAGATCCGATTGGCNAATTTCAGTCCGTCTTCGGCATACACCCGCGCACGACTCCCCATCAGGTCCTTGAGCGCAAGATGCTCAGCCGGATGCAGTTCCGCGAGATGGACAGCATCGCTGTCTCGGAGAAGAGTCCTTGCAATGAAAGGAGATCCTGGATAAGCCGAGGCTCCAAACATAGACTGGGTCGCCTGTCGCGCCAATTGATAAGGGTGATCAGCCGCAAACCATTGTCGACCGTCGACCTTCAAAATGCCCTCATGGGCCTCACCAGTTTTCAGAGAAAAATCCGACTGCAAATCGTAGACGCCCCGGCCACTGTGCGTCTCTATGTAAGTCAATGGTTTGGCTTTCTGAGTCAGGTAGGCAAGGGCTGAGGCCAAAACCGCATGCTTATGCACGTCAGCAAGATTTCCAGCATGGTATCCGTGTTGATACGACAGCATCGCCCGCGTCCTAATCCTGAGCGAAGTCAGTCATCGGGCGGTCATCTGGTAACCAAATACCGGAAAATGCACAGCGATGTCGCCAACCCGTGGATCACAGACATCAATCGAAACTCGGGTGGCATCAANATAGCGTAGGGTACCCTGCACTTCAGGATCAGACGANGTGATAAANGGACGGATGGACACCGCCTGACCCACCACAAAGCCAGTNCCCTGATCTACCCCAATGGCAGACACGGGNGCAGAGTTTGCTGCGATCTGCAATGCGTCTTCTGCATCAAGCGTTGTCTCGTTNCCATGGCCNACAGCGCAGACTGCTTCTTCAACGCGACACAGATNTGGAAACTGACTCAAAAGCGCAGGCCCCTGATCCCAACGACCCCGAATGAACCAGCATAAATAGGCCACGGCCACATCGGCGTAACCCAGATCAGCAGACGAATCAATCATCCGCGTAGCCAGAGAGCCATCAAGCCGCGACAGTCCTGCACGCAGTTGCATCAGCACCCCTGCAAAATCCTGTTGTAGTTGCTCGATACTCCACCCGGCGCCGAAGTAAAGATCACCTCGGTCTTTCACAAACTCAGGCGGCGCTGTTTCTAAAGCACTAGTAATCACCACGCGGGCAGCTAATGGAAACAGCTGTTGGTCGACCCAATCAGATACAAGCAGAGCGCTTGCTTGTGAAGCCTGAGGAAATAAGCGCGCTGATGCACCCTGCTCTGCCAAGGCGCGCGCAATATTTTGCGTGTCGCAGTAAATGTCTGCGCCTATCTGTAACACGGGTGTTCGACGATAGCCTGCAGTCAACGGAGTCAGCAATGGCTTCGGAGGGACTCGTGGGATTTCGACTGACATCCAGTCAAAATTTGCCAAACCCAAGGCCATCCGAATCTTGTGCGCAAAAGGCGAAGGCCAATAGTGGTGGAGTATCAACATGGATGGATCTTCTAGCAATATTTAAAAATGGTACCTGACAATTCGCTACTGAGCACCCGCAAGTGCCTTGAAAGGTATCTCGTCAGATCTCGTGTGCGACCCTTCCGTCTACGCCAGGCATCGTCATGCAGGAAACTTTCATCACTGGCGCTACATCTCTTCAACAGTCTTTCCCATGAAACCTGTCAACTCTCGCTTCGCCGCGCCAATTGCCTTGCTCATGCGTGCCAAAACGTGTCAGTCAGTGCCTGATATTTCCTGTCATCGCAGGTATTGGTCATTCCCACTCAATGGTCGCTGGTGGTTTTGAGCTGACGTCATACACAACACGACTGACGTCTTCGATCTCGTTAATGATCCGACCAGAGACGCGCTCAATGAAATCATAAGGCAAATGCGCCCATCGCGCGGTCATGAAATCAATGGTCTCGACAGCACGCAGGGCGATAACCGGGGCATAGCGTCGTTGATCACCCACGACACCCACTGATTTCACTGGCAAAAACACCGCGAACGCTTGAGAAACCTTATCGTAAAGGCCTGAGGCACGCAGCTCCTCGATAAAAATGTGATCCGCACGACGCAGTACATCTGCAGCTTGCTGGCTCACTTCACCGAGAATGCGCACTCCAAGGCCTGGCCCGGGAAATGGGTGTCGATACACCATCGAGGGTGGTAGCCCCAGGGTCACACCAAGAATCCGGACTTCGTCTTTAAACAGCTCACGTAATGGCTCCACTAGATCCATGCGCATGTCTTCGGGTAAGCCTCCAACATTGTGGTGGCTCTTGATCACATGCGCTTTACCTGATGCGGCACCTGCTGACTCAATGACGTCAGGGTAAATAGTTCCTTGAGCAAGGAACCGCACATCCGTGAGTTTGGCCGCCTCCTCTTCGAACACTTCAATAAATGTCCTTCCGATAATTTTCCGCTTTCCGCTCCGGATCGGCTTCGCCTTTTAGTGCGGTCAGAAACCGCACCTCTGCGTTGGACCGAATAACCCGCACGCCAAGATTGCGTGCAAAGGTTTCCATCACCTGAGCACCTTCGTTCAAACGGAGTAGTCCGTTATCAACGAAGACGCAAACTAACTGATCACCGATCGCCTTGTGCAGTAGAGCAGCAACAACCGACGAATCAACACCACCTGACAGTCCCAGCAGGACCTGGCCCTCGCCAACTTGAGCACGCACTTCAGCAATGGCATTGTCGATAATATTTTCGGGCGTCCACGTGCGCCCACAACCACAGATTTGATGGGCAAATTTTGCCAACATCTCTGATCCACCCTCGGAGTGTGTCACTTCAGGGTGGAACTGCAGTCCATAAATTTTTCGCACATCGTCAGCCATCGCTGCGATCGGTGCGTGTGCGCTGGAACCGATGACACGGAACCCTTTAGGCAACTGGACCACGCGATCACCATGACTCATCCAGACCGATAAGGTGCCAGTGTCTGACAGACCAGCTAGCAGCCCGTCATCGTCTTCGACCGTGAGATCTGCGTGCCCAAACTCCCGCAACTGACTGGATTCAACCCGCCCACCGAGCTCTTGAGCTAACGCCTGCATGCCATAACAAATCCCAAGAATCGGCACCTCAAGGGCGTAGACTTCCTTTGGAATTTTCCAACCAGTGGATTCTGTGGCCGACTCAGGACCACCAGAGAGAATCACCCCTTTTGGCTGGAAGTCGACGATGCGCACCGGATCGACGTCACACGGCAAAATCTCTGAGTACACGCCATGCTCTCGCACTCGCCTTGCAATCAATTGCGTATACTGCGAGCCAAAATCAAGGATCAGCAATCGGTCAGCATGAATATCCATCATCACTTCACCCGGTAGTTCGGGGCTTCTTTGGTGATGGACACATCATGCACATGTGACTCCTTCACCCCCGCACCGGAGATACGGACAAACTGAGGTTGCGTGCGCATCTCTTGGATCGTGGCACAGCCGGTGTAACCCATTGCCGCTCGGAGACCACCCATCATTTGATGCACAATGCCTGACAGTGGGCCCTTGCAAGGCACACGGCCCTCCACACCTTCCGGAACCAATTTTTCAGCGCCCGCGCTGGCATCTTGGAAATAGCGATCTGACGAACCCTCGCGCTGCGCCATAGCACCCATCGATCCCATACCACGGTATGACTTGTATGCACGACCTTGATACAACTCCACTTCACCGGGCGCCTCATCAGTTCCTGCCAGCAGAGAGCCGACCATCACAGTCGACGCACCGGCCGCAATGGCCTTAGCGATGTCACCTGAATAGCGGATGCCACCATCTGCAATCACCGGCACACCAGAACCAAGCAGCGCTGCCGACACGTTGGCAATAGCTGACACCTGNGGCACACCGACGCCCGCCACGATACGCGTAGTGCAGATTGATCCTGGGCCAATCCCCACTTTGACTGCATCGGCACCGACTGCGACCAGCGCTTTCGCTGCTTCTCCAGTGGCGATGTTGCCACCTATGATATCGACCTGGGGGAACCGTTGCTTAATCCAAGCGACCCGATCCAACACGCCCTGAGAGTGGCCGTGTGCGGTATCAACCACCAAGATGTCGACGCCGGCAGCGACGAGGGCTTCCACCCGCGCCTCACCTTCAGCACCGGTCCCCACAGCAGCAGCAGCCAAGAGCCGTTTTGCCGCGTCTTTGGCCGCCAACGGATGGCTTTCGGCTTTCATGATGTCTTTGACCGTGACCAGCCCTTTGAGACGGAAATCTTTATCGACCACCAGTACTTTTTCTATCCGGTGCGCATGCAACTTAGTCTGAATCTCATGATGAGGAGCGCCTTCGAGCACCGTTACCAAGCGTTCCTTCGGCGTCATGACATCTTTGACTAGAATCTCAAGATCCGGAACAAACCGGATGTCCCGCCCAGTCACAATGCCAACCAAATTGTCTCCCTCGACCACCGGCACACCGCTGATGTTGTGCTTACGCGTAATCACCAACAAATCCCGAACAGTAATTCCGGGCGAGCAGGTCACGGGATCTTGAATGATTCCCGTTTCAAATTTTTTCACCTTCCGCACTTCTTCCGCCTGACGCTCGATGGTCATGTTCTTGTGCAAAATGCCAAGGCCACCCTCTTGAGCCATCGCAATGGCCAAAGCCGATTCAGTGACGGTATCCATCGCCGCCGCCAAAAGTGGCATGTTAAGCTCAATGTTGCGGGTGATTTGTGTGTTCAGACTGACATTTGCTGGGATGACATTGGAGTAGCCAGGAACCAGCAGGACATCGTCAAAGGTCAGGGCGTCTTCGGCAATCCGTAACATGATGCAATCCTTCAGGGCGGCGGGTAATCACGTAGTTTAAGGAGTAAAGGGGTGTCCGAACAAGTGACAAACTCAGAACAGGGACTGACTGTATCGGCACTTGCTGCCTTGTTGACCGACACCTTGCAAGCTGCATTCCCCACCACAGTGACTCTCGACGCGGAAATCGCGAATTTCAAAGCCTATCCATCCGGTCATTGGTATTTTTCGTTGACTGACGGTCAGGCCTCTCTCAGTGCCGTCATGTTCAAAGGCAATAACCGTTTGGTGCGCTTGGTGGCCCGCGATGGCCTCGCTGTGCGAACTGCGTGTGAAATTAACTTCTATCCGCCCAATGGCAAGCTGCAACTGATCGTGAAAAAGATGGTCGAAGCAGGTCTCGGCGATCAAAAAGCCAAATTGGATGCATTACGAGCCAAGCTCATCGCTGAGGGATTAACCGATCCACAGCGCAAACGCCCATTGCCTCGCATGCCTGCATCCATTGGTCTGATCACATCAGCCAAGGGTGCTGTCATCCAAGACATGTTGACCGTACTGAATCGTCGCTGGCCAATTGCCGAGATTCGGCTTTATTCAGCAGCCGTGCAGGGCGAACAAGCTGCAGTTGAACTCAATACAGCACTGCAACGTGCCATCACGGAGCGTCGCTGTGACGTCCTCATCATCGGCCGCGGTGGCGGCAGCAGCGAGGATTTCAGTGCATTTAACGACGAAACACTGTGTCGGACCATTGCCGCCGCCCCAATCCCAATCGTCTCCGCAGTCGGTCACGAGACCGACACCGGCCTCACCGATCTGGTTGCTGATGCACGCGCGGCAACGCCTTCGCAAGCAGCTGAGCTGGTCTCACCCGATCGGCGGGAGATTCAAGCACGTGTGCACAGTTTGACTGGGCGGTTGATCAGCCGAGCCGAAACGCAAATTGCTTTAGCCGAACAACGCCTNGAATTGAATCTACAACGTCTGAGCCAACGTATCGAACACCTCACGCGCAACCACCGAGATCGGCTGGTGCAACTGCAAACACGACTTGTNGCTCCGACTCAGTACATTGCAATCAAACGAGCAGACCTTTCGCATCTCGCTGCGCAACTTGAAGCACGCATAACGCAACAGCTCGATCGGCAACGCAATCAACTGCAGCGATTGGCAGGGCAACTGGATGTATTGAGCCCCCTCGCCACACTTGGTCGCGGATATGGCATCCTGTTGAAAACGGAGACTTCCGGNGACCGCACCATCGGCTCGATCACCGATGTTGCAGAACAGGCTGAAATTGAAATTCGTTTGAAAGACGGGCGCTTGAACGCGACCATCTCACAAATTCAACAGGAGCCCTAATGCGTTGTTTGATGACTCTTTGCCTGCTGTGCATCATGCCGGCAGCGCAGGCGCTCGAAGACTCACGAGTGCCTGGAGGGATTGCCCTCATTCCAGTGGCAATCGATAGCCAACCGACATTTCAGGGACGCCCCGTTCTGACTATTCAAAAAGGCGGTGAGGAGTTAGCGGTGGTCGGTCTTGCACTGTCGCTTATGCCCGGAATACATGATCTCACCACCAACAAAGGCGTCATTGCCTTTGAGGTCACAGGCAAACGATATCTAGAGCAACGCATCTATCTCGACAACAAACGGCAAGTGAATCCAAACCCACTGGATTTGGAACGTATCAAGGCAGAGGCCAATCGCCAACGCCAAGCACTGGATCCCTTTGACGGTGAACTCAACCAAGTCAACCTGATCCTCCCAGTGGAAGGACCAATTTCGAGCCCGTTCGGGAAACGTCGTTTTTTCAACGACCAACCACGCCGTCCGCACTCTGGTACCGACATCGCTGCACCAAAAGGCACTCCCCTCAAAGCCGCCGCTGATGGCGTCGTAGCGCTGGTTGGCGACTTTTTTTTCAATGGGCGTTTAGTGGTAATCGACCATGGTGAAGGTCTCAAAACCATGTATAACCATATGGACACGATTACAGTGCGTGAGGGGCAACGACTGGCACAGGGTGAGCGCATCGGGACGGTTGGCGCCACCGGCCGCGTCACCGGAGCGCATTTGCATTTTGGCGTTATTTTAAACGGCGTTTCAGTCGATCCGGCACTGTTGGTGCCAGCAATCAACGCACTGCCACAATGATCAGCTCATCAAACGAAATAGCATAAACAAGTGGCAACCTGCGACCACGTAGGCCAAGCGTGGACGCATGTCGAAATACCAGACCGGAATTGGCAGTTCAGCTAAAATCGGTCTGTCCGCAAACCATTGTGCGATGAACGCACCGCCAAGAATCGCCAGGGTCAGATGCACGGGAAGGGTCAACAGACAAATCCAACCCACCAGTACCGGAATCACTGAGATGAGGAGCCTCGCGCTTTGCCGCGTCCCAACGATCAGAGCCAACCCCCAATGTACTCCCCCCATAAACGACAAAATCGCGAGCGAATACAACACAAAGGCCTGCAACGCAAAAGGGGCCAGATCATTGGACAACAATGCGGCTACAGCACCGCCAACGAATGGCAGCAATCCCAGGTAACCTAAACGGGTACCCATGCGCTCGAGGCGATCGGCTTCGGTCATTTCTGTCATTTCAAATCCAGATCCATTTGTTCCACAGTGGTCTTTTTACCATAGCGAGGCCGTTGTTGCCTGAGACGACTACCATGCGCTTGCAAGACGCGGGAGGCCTCGGGCTTCAGATCGTGTGTTGCAATCCATTGTGCCAGTCGTGCTTTCGCTTCCCTCGCCAGCTGTATCGGGTCACCGATGGGTGCCGCATAATCGCGACCGATGTGGCACCCAGTGCGCTGTTGCAAGCGCTCTGGCATCCGCCACGGGGTGTGAATCCATTCATCTGGCACCTGTGCCAATTCTGGCACCCATTGGCGGATGAACACGCCACTTGGGTCCTGATCTTGCGACTGCTTGATCGGGGCATAAATCCGATTGGCATTAATACCCGTTGTACCGGACTGCATTTGCATTTGCGAGAAATGAATCCCTGCCTCGAAATCTGTGAACCAGCGAGCAAAGACGGGTGCTGTCATGCGCCAGTCTAACCACAGGTGATAACTGGCAATCGCCACCAACATCGCCCGCATGCGGAAATTGATCCAGCCTGTTTGTGCCAAGCATCGCAAACACGCATCCACGAAAGGCCAGCCCAATTGCCCCTGAATGAGCCGCTCTAATCGCTCCGGAGACTCAGGCATCATGGTGCGCAACCCAATAAAGCCCCGGTGCAACTCTTCCCGCTCGAGGCGCGGCTCCGATTCGAGTTTTTGGATGAAATGGCAGTGCCAGTGCAGGCGCGAACCGAAAGCTTTTAGCCCCTGCACGAAGCGCCCACGGTTACCGTCCTCTAGATAGGCTTGACGGGTCGCTTCGCTCGCCTGCCACACGCACCGCAAACTGACAGTTCCGAGCGATAAATGTGTCGACAGCCGCGAACAAGCTGTGGGAGCTGTGATCGGGCTTGAAATACCTCCTCGGTATCCGGCGCCACGGGATTCAAGAAAGCTGCGAAGTACCCGCTCCCCCTCCTCGGCACCACCGGGCTGCGCCTGAATCACATACTCATCTGCAATCGCAACTTGAGCCACCACTTCAGCGGCAGGTTTCGGTGGTAGACCGACGCCCACTATGTTTTCAGGCGCCTCGAGGGGCTCCTCGGACATCAACGCACTCCACTGGCGAGCCCAACCGGTTCGTGTCTTCAATCCTCGAACTACACCATGCTGTCGGTGTTCGACCCAGCGAACACCTGCTGCCCGGCACCATCCGTGGACCCGCTGATCACGCGCAAAGGTCCACTCAGGACCTGTCTCCATGTGCGAGTGCATCACTTGAAAACCGAAACGTTGGTGCAACCGAGTCAACACCATTTCAATGTCACCAACGGCAGTCCACAGCGGTTGCCCACGGGCGGTCAACGCATCATCCAAGGCTATGACAGACTCCCTTAGGAATTGCCACTGACGACCTGAGGTGTATGAATTCGCCCAGTAACCGGGCTCTACAACATACACCGGAAGCACTGGACCCTCGGTCTGTGCAGCGATGAGCGGCGCGTGATCCTGCACCCGCAAATCACGCTTAAACCAGACCAAAACCGGTGTCATGACACCAACCAGCGATCACGGTAAGTGGCATTTGGATCATATCGAGNGGCCTGCTGATCCAGATTAAACACACGCCCACCNCGCGGATCTGGACCGACACCAGCAATNTACGCCCAGTTACCCCAGTTACTGGCCACATCATGGTCAATCAACTGTGANTCAAACCAGGCAGCNCCCAACCGCCAGTCAAGCCCGGACTCGTAGATGCAGTGACTCGCCACCAACTGCCGCGCGCGATTACTCATCCACCCTGTCGCCAGTAGCTCGCGCATGGCTGCATCCACGATGTCGCACCCGGTACTTCCATCACTCCACGCACGGAACCGAGTCGCCTGAAAGTCACCGGCGACAGATCGATCGGCGGGTCCCGTGCGACGAAATAAAGTCCAATCCGAAGCCCGACTGTACCACCGAAAATACTCGCGCCAGAGCAGTTCGAACCGTAACCAGTAGGTGGATTCGTTTGCGCCAACCCGCGACTCATATGCGAGTGTGTCATGCCAAATCTCACGTGCCGAGAGGCAACCATGTGCCAAACCCGCAGACAGTTCACTGGATTGGTGCAATCCCTCAANGGCATTGCGAGTCAGTTTGTAATGCGACAGTGCTTTGGCCTCAAGGTATCGATGCCAATGCGCAAGGCTTGGCGTACGGCCTCCCTCCATCGATGACCGACTCGGCTGTGTAACGGCCAATACCGCCTCATGCCACTCACTGGGTCGCGCCCAGGGTTGTGCCGGCAGAGGTGGCAGCACCGGCTGCGCTTGTGGCAACGGTGGCAATAACGCAGGTGCCCGTTCAATGGTCTTTCTGAACTGAGTGAAAGTGGACGGCAACTCATCTAAATCAAAAGGCAGTTGTGCCGCGCGAAAAAGATCATTGGTCTCCACTGCACTGAGCAAATACCCTTCGGATTCGAGTTTTGCATTTTCCAGACGTTCTTCGGTCGCCAGGGGCAGATCCGTCACCACATGGATCACACGCATGTGCTCCTGAATCAGCTCAAGTGCCCGATCCGGCTCATCTGCCGAAATCCATAAGGCACTGTCCTCAAAATTCAGCGCAGACTCCAACTCGAGTAATGCTTGGATCCGGAAACGTGCCCAGTGGGAACCAATCCGCGACAAACCGAATTGCTGATCCGCCCAGCGCCTGGGCTCCAAACAAACAAGTGGTACCAGACCAGCACCTGTGGCCCTTGCTAATTCAGCAGCCCGAACCAGCGCAGGATTGTCTTGCAATCGACAACTGTCGCGCACCAACCACACAACCACCTCAGGACGCATGAGATGCTCCTTGCCGACACCGTTTTGAACAGTAAATAACGGAATCCCAGTCGCGTTCCCACTTCTTTCGCCATGAAAATGGACGATCACAAACCGGGCACACCTTAGTCGGCAGATGTGCCTTAGGCACGGCGCGACCCTGACTTCTCACAGTAAATCCTCCTGAAATGCGGCGATACGATCTGAACCAGTTTCTGCCATGCGCTGCTTTAAGGCTTGTGCATCGGCTCGAATGGCGGCAATTTTTTCATCCGTCATGCGGTCGAGATTCTTCATCACCATCGCCATGCGTGGATTTTTAGCGAAGGCTTCACGATGAGTTAACAAAAAATCCCAATACAAATAATTCATTGGGCAAGCGGTCGGTCCCGTTGTTTCTTTGACTTGGTAACGGCATCCGCGGCAGTAGTCGCTCATGCGGTCGATGTATTTTCCGCTGGCGCAGTAGGGTTTCGAGCCCATCAAGCCGCCATCGGCGAATAACGCCATGCCGAGCGTATTCGGTAACTCCACCCACTCAAAGGCATCTGCATACACGGCCAAATACCAAGCAGTCACTTCATCCACCGAGCAGCCGGCAATCAATGCAAAATTACCGGTGACCATGAGCCGTTGGATGTGATGTGCATAAGCGTGCTCACGCGTGTTGCGCACCGCCTCTGCGATGCAACGCATGTCGGTTTTATTCTCATCCCAATAAAATTCGGGAAGGGGTCCATGTGCTGACAGCGCATTGCGTGTTTTATATTCTGGCATGTGGGCCCAATACAGCCCACGAACATACTCGCGCCAGCCGAGAATTTGCCGAATAAATCCTTCCACCGCATTGATCGGTGCATCGCCTCGATGATAGGCCGCCTCAACGGCCTGACACACTGCCAGCGGATCAAGTAATCCAAGATTCAAACTGGTGGAGATCAGGCTATGAAACATGGTGTCATTACTTGCTACCAGCGCATCTTGGTAATCACCAAAAGAAGCCAACCGATGCGCCACAAATTCCTCCAACACGGCTTCTGCTTGCGCTTGTGTAACAGGCCAAAAAAAACGCTCGAGCGAGCCAAAATGCTCAGCAAACCTCGACTCCACAAGCGCAAAGACTTCTGTGGTGATGGTATCAGGGGCAAATGTCAGAGGCGCCGGGGTTGTTCCGCCGGGAAATCGCTTGCGATTGTCTTGGTCGTAATTCCATTCACCACCCAGCGGAGATGCCCCTTCCATCAAAAGACCCGTTTTCTTCCGCATCAGGCGGTAAAAGTGCTCCATGCGCGGTTGCTTGCGACCCGCCAAAAAATCAGCGAACTCAGCATGCGAAGCAAAAAATCGATCATCTTCAAGAATGACAAAAGGCACATTGAGCCGTTCACTCAAGTGCTGAAACTCTGACAATAGCCGCCATTCTCCAGGCTCAGTCACCACCCAACCATCGAAGGCATACTGATCTTGAAATCTGATTACTTCATCGCAGAGCGATTGGCTGTTATCAGAATCAGTTAACGTCACATAGTGCACCTGTCGCCCTGTTGCACGTAAACGTTCAGCAAAGTGCCGCATGGCAGAAAAAATGAGTGCAATTTTTTGCTTGTGATGGTTGACATATGTCGCTTCGGACCAAACTTCTGCCATAAGAACAACATCGTCTGACTGCAATGACGCAAGCGATGATAGGGTGTCCGATAATTGATCACCGAGGATCAAACAACAACGGGCCACGAATGCACTCCTTATGCTGGAGGAACTCATCCATGAATATGAAACACGTAGGCCTTCCAGGCCTCGCAATGGTGATGCTAATGACGACATCGAACGCAAGCGCGAATGCCGAGTGCACATCGCTTTTGGATCATTCTGTCCGCCACTTGGCTGGCGAGCAAGTTGACCGGTTATGTGAGACCTACAAAGGACAGGTAGTCATGATCGTCAACACAGCATCGAAGTGTGGATTTACCCCACAGTTCGATGGTTTGGAGGCGCTCTATCGGAAATACAAGGACCGCGGATTTACTGTTCTCGGCTTTCCTTCACAAGATTTCGGAGGCCAAGAATTTGCATCCGAATCCGAAGCAGCCGATTTTTGTCGTCTCACCTACGGCGTGCAGTTTCCCATGTATGCTACAACGCACGCCAAAAAAGGCCTCGCCGATCCGTTGTTTAAAGGACTCGCTGAAGCTGCCGGTGGCGACTACCCATCGTGGAACTTTCACAAATACATCCTCGACCGCGATGGCCAGTTAGTCGGTAGTTTCGGCTCCTTCACGGGGCCCTCATCGGGTCGCATTGAACGCGTGATTGAAGACGCCCTAGGCGGCTAATTCAGTTCGGGTGCTCTGCACCCGCGTAGCCCTCACGTCGCGCGGACAGTGACATTGACACGGAGTCTGAGAATCGCAGTGCGTGAGGCTTATCAATACGGACATCAGCCCACATCACCTGCGAATTTTCCATCACTAAAGACAGCACTTCGTCGGTCATCCGCTCAAGCAACAGAAACCGATTCTCCTCCACATGACGAATCACCTTTTTCGTGATGGTACGGTAATTGAGCGCCTCCTCAATCACATTGAAGCTGACTGCCTTCTCCGCGTGGTAATGGATCCGAATATTGATCACCACGTCTTGGCGATTTTTTTTCTCATCGTCATTGATACCGATGAAAGTCCGAAGCCTTAGATCCTGAATGTGAATCTTGGCAATTTGATCCCGTTCGAATGCGCGCATCATGACTTCCCAATCAAACGCATGAACTCAGCCCGTGTGGCAGGATGCTCACGGAAGTCGCCCAGCATGACGGAAGTGGCCATGGTCGAGTTCTGCTTCTGCACTCCTCGCATCATCATGCAGAAATGCCGAGCTTCAACCACCACCGCAACACCGCGCGCAGCTGTCACTTCCTGAACAGCGAGCGCAATTTGCCGAGTCAGGTTCTCCTGAATCTGCAAACGACGGGCAAACATGTCAGTGATCCGTGCGAATTTCGACAAGCCTAGCACCTTGCCACATGGCAAGTAGCCGATGTGGCATCGGCCAGTGAATGGCAACATGTGATGCTCACACATTGAGTAAAGCTCGATGTCACGTACCACCACCATCTCATCGTTGTCAGATTCAAACACCGCACCATTTACAATGGTCTCGAGATCTTGCGGTATCCAGAAGTCAAAAACTCCAGTGCTTTGGCAGCGCGCTTAGGGGTATCCAATAGGCCTTCCCGGGACGGATCTTCGCCCAAAGAGGTCAAGATGTCGGTATAGGATTCGGTGAGGGAATTGATCATAGGGTCTCCAGTGTTTCAGGTGGCCGCTTCACCCTCCAGGCTCATAAACAGGTACTATCTTGCGTGTTTGCTCCGACCAACCGTTAATGTAGGGCTTCTTTGAAAGAAAACAACACTGGCTTACGCCGTCAGACCATCTATTGGAAATTCGCCACTGGATGCCTTTTGCTGGTCTTAACGCTCTGGCTAGCCAGCGACCTGCTTGATCTGACCGGCACCGTGATGGCGGTGTGGGCTCTACCCAACCAAACCCTTTTGGTCTTGTTTTTGTTGGGCGCTGCAAGCTGGCTCTTACGCGGACTCAGAACTTGGATTTTATTCGAACACATTCCGCTCAACGAAGCGCTCGGTATGAGCTTTGTGCACAACACAGCCAATAATCTCGCGCCAATGCGCCTTGGCGAGTTGGCGCTGCCTTTTCTCGCCAGATGGCTGGGTCGCATTGAGTTCTCAGTCGGATTAACTGGCCTGGTATGGATTCGACTACTCGACCTCGTAAGCTTGATTGGCATTGCCACCTGCATTTTGTTGCTGCCGGTCTTTGGCCTCCCCATGCTCGCCTTGCTCGCGGGACTTATTTTTCTCACTCCTCTGCTGATGCGGTGGGTGCTGCCAAAGATGCAACGGGTGACTTTGCCAAGCCTTTTACATCAAGCGCGTGCGCAATTGATTTATGAATCCACTCAGCCTGCAAGGCTCCACCGCCTCTGGCGACTGACCGTACTGGCCTGGCTTAGCAAATTGCTCGGCATGGCGGTCTTGTTGGCGGCACTCTCGGGTTTGTCATTGGCTGAGGTGATGGCCACTATTTTGGGCGCCGAACTGTCGTCTATTTTNCCAATTCATGGACTGGCGGGAGCTGGCAGCTATCAAGCTGGCGGTGTCCTCGGCGCCACTTTAACCGGTCAAAACGCACTCACCGGCCTCGAGCTGGCAATCCAGTTGCATGTCTATGTACTGAGTCTGACTCTCGTCTTCGGTATACTCGGGACTTTGCTGTTAACTAAACGGACATTCCATGGCTAATACACTGCCCAGCCTCTCAGTCGTCGTTCCTCTGTATCGCGAAGAAGACAATGTCGACCGGTTGGTGGATGAGTTGCACGAAGCACTGGCGCACTATGCAGGCGATTTTGAATTGGTATTAGTCGATGACGGCAGCACTGATCAGACCCGCCAGCGATTGCTGGATGCTCGCGCACGGTGCGGAAATCATCTCCGCATCTTGTCGCATCGCCGCAATCTGGGCCAAACGCAGGCAATGCAAACTGGACTACAAGCTGCCCGTGGCGAGTTAATCGCNTTCATGGATGGGGATCTGCAGAACGACCCTCAGGATATTCCCGCCATGGCCAGTAAGCTGGAGGCCGAGCACCTCGACCTGCTCTGTGGCTGGAGAAAAAATCGCCAAGACAGTCTCGATCGTACGCTACCAAGCCGCATGGCCAATTGGCTCATCGGAAGGGTCTCGGGAGTTGCTCTGCATGACTANGGATGTAGCCTCAAAGTGGGTCGACGTGAGGTACTCGAAGGACTTGATCTGCGTGGCGAAATGCACCGATTTATCCCTCTGTGGGTCGCCAATCTCACCCATCCAAGTCGTATCGCTGAAATGCCAGTCAATCACCGCGCGCGCGTCGCCGGCACATCAAAGTACGGGATCTCTCGCACACCACGAGTCATTTTGGATTTGCTTGCGGCCTGGTTTTTTCTCAGGTTTCGAGAGCGTCCGGGGCATTTCTTCGGCGTTGCAGGTCTGATCACAGGCGGCCTCGGTGGATTGGCACTGACGTACTTACTGCTCCTGAAACTCATTGGAGTCGACATCGGCAACCGCCCACTGCTGCTCACCGGTGTGTTACTGGCATTGGTCGGTCTGCAACTAATCACCACCGGGTTGGTGGCTGAAATGTTGACTCGTCTAAAGCCCCACCATCGGCCACCACTGACGCAGGACACGGCTGCGCTGGATTGGGCGCAAGGACAACATGACCGCACTGAGTAAACTGGATTGGCGTCTGTTTCTGTGCCTCATTGGTTTGGGAATACTGGGCACTTGGGTGCCCTTATTCGATTTGGATGAAGGAGCTTTTCTCGAGGCAACGCGAGAATTGCTTCATGGCGGGCATTGGGCGGCAACAACACTGGATGGTGAGCCCCGTTATGACAAGCCCATCCTCTCGTACTGGCTGCAAGCCCTCGCCTTAACCGTAGGCAATCTGGCGCCAAATTGGCTACCAATTGAAATCATCGGGCGCCTGCCCTCCATAGTGGCAGGTGCCCTGTGGGCTTTGGTGCTCGGTCGGTTCGTACGCGAAGTCACCGGCAAAGACCATCTTGGGTTATTTGTCGCTCTGGCCGTGGCCACCACGCTTGGCACTTTAGTGATTTCCCGCGCCGCCACAGCAGATGCGCTGCTGAATTTATGGCTGGCTTTATTGTTCACTGACATCGCACGTTATCTGGCCCGACCCTCGACCACGCTCCAATTGCGAGTCTTTTTGTGGTTAGCGCTTGGATTGCTTACAAAAGGGCCGGTGGCCTTCCTGATCCCCGGCGGTGCATTGGTCCTGTGGGCGCTTTCAACGGGTCAATGGGCGATCTTGTTCAATGCTCTAAAAACCGTGCGGGGATACCTGATATTGGCTGCAATCCTCACCCCCTGGTTAATCGGAGTTTATGATGCACAGGGAATCGCGTTCTTTGAGAACTTCATTCTGCGCCACAATGTTGAGCGCTTTTCTGGGAATTTGCATGGCCATGGCGGACATCCGCTCTACTATGCGTTTGTAATGCCTTTGATGCTCTTGCCATTCTCTGGGCTGATCGTGGCAATCGGGTTTCGGCTCAAGATATTCTGGGCCGATCCAATCACCCGTTTCGCTTTGCTGTGGTTTCTTTTGGTCGTGGTGCTGGTCTCACTGTCAGGCACCCAGTTACCGCACTACGTGCTGTATTCCACACCGCCTTTGTTCTTTCTCTATGCAAGAGTGTTGCCGGAGCTAACAGGCCGATTTTGGGCCCTGCCCGGGCTAATGATCCCACTTGGCTTACTGGCACTTGGCTACTTCCACCATCTCATCCCAATGCCTGGCAATCCACGGGACGAAGAACAAATTCTCCTGTTGGCGCAGGTGCTGTCGAATTGGTGGTGGCCGCTGAGTGTCGCTTCAGTCGCGATTGCTGTGGTAGCTGTTTGGATTCTTATGATTCCGCAGTGGCGGCTTAGCCAACGACTGATCGCGATGGGGGGATTGCAACTGACACTGGTGGCCTTAGTGGTGTTGCCTGTCATTTCCGAATCGCGCCAGCGCCCGCTGAAAGAGGCAGCACTTCTCGCCAAACAGGCGGGTGCCGATGTGGTCTCACAGGGTGTCCGCATGCCTAGTTTTTCGTTTTACCGAGATGCCGTCACGCTTGAAAAACCCCCAAAACCAGGCCAATGGGTATTGGTTTCTCTGGACCGACTACCTGAGATTCAGGCGCTCGGAGCGCCACTAGACATCAAAGCAGCAGGGCCTGGTTGGCGATTGATCGCGATTGCTGGGCCTCAATCGATTTAACGCGGACGAAACAACAAACTCGCCGAGTTAATGCAGTAACGCAACCCTGTCGTTTGCGGACCATCATTGAAAACATGGCCCAAATGGCCATCACAGATTTCGCACACTACTTCCGTCCGGGGCATAAAGAAGATTGACCGATCCGAGTGCTCACCCACAACATCCTTTGAGATTGGACGATCAAAGCTTGGCCATCCCGTGCCTGAGTCGAACTTATGTACCGAGTCAAATAGCGGTGTGTCGCAGCAAATGCAGTGGTACACCCCATCGGCCTTTTCCGCATGATAGGCATTTGCAAACGCACGCTCCGTTCCCTTCTGGCGAGCGACTCGGTACGATTCGCCTGAGAGTTGGGCGCGCCATTGTGCATCAGTCTGTGTGATCTTTTTTTGTTCTGTCATCGCTTGAACTCCGTCGAATCAACAATATCTTGCTGTTAGAAAACCGGCCACCAAAGGAGAGGTCACCATGTTACGTATTGCCCTGTTTTTACTGACAAACCTAGCCATCGTGCTGGTTGCCAGTATCACCCTCAGCTTACTTGGCTTTGAAGGGTATTTGGCTGCCAATGGTGTGGATTTAAACCTCTCCGGGTTGTTGTTGTTCTGTTTCGTGTTCGGTATGGCCGGGAGCGTCATCAGCCTGGCGCTGTCCAAGTGGATGGCGAAAAAAGGCACCGGCACACAAGTCATCAAAACACCTCGCACAGCCGATGAGCAATGGCTAATGCAAACAGTGCAAGAACTGGCAGCAGATGCAGGGATTGGCATGCCAGAAGTTGGCATCTTCCCAAGCCAAGCCAGTAATGCCTTCGCGACAGGATGGGACCGGAACAATGCATTGGTCGCCGTCAGCACAGGGTTACTGGAGCGCTTCAGTCGCGACGAGGCACGTGCCGTGATGGCGCACGAGATTGGCCACGTCGCCAACGGCGACATGGTGACGCTTGCCTTGATCCAAGGTGTTGTGAATACCTTTGTGATGTTTTTCTCGCGCATCATCGGACACACGATTGACCGAGCGGTATTCAAGACCGAACGCGGCCATGGACCGGGGTTCTACATCGTCACGTTTGTTGCCGAAATGATTCTCGGCATCCTCGCTTCAATGATCGTATTTTGGTTTTCACGCCAGCGGGAGTTCCGAGCAGACCGTGCCGGCGCACAACTCGCAGGCGCGCCGGCGATGATCGGTGCACTTGAACGGTTGCGTGCCGAACAGGGGCTGCCAGCTGAGCTTCCAGATTCGATGATGGCGTTTGGTATACGGACCGGCGGAAAAACCATGATGCGGTTATTTATGACACATCCGCCATTAGAAGAGCGCATCGCGGCACTCAGATCGCAATAAGTTGGTGCCTCAGGCTCCGTTGACTGCCTCGAAGCCCCGCAAGCAATCGGCCTTTAGATCGTCAACCGACTCGAGCCCGACAGCAATGCGAATCACATTCTCATGAATCCCCATCAACTCGCGGTCCGCCTGATCCAGTCGGCCGTGGGTTGTTGTCGCTGGATGACAAACAGTGGTCTTCACATCACCCAAGTTCGCAGTCAGTGACATCAAACAAGTGGCATTGAGAAACTTCCAGGCCACCTCTCGCTCTGCCCGCTTTAACTCGAAGCTCAAGACACCACCACCACCGTGCATCTGTGTGGCAATCAAAGCTGCCTGTGGATGACTGGCTAAACCGGCATAATTGACACGTGTTACTTCAGGTTGGGATTCAAGCCAAGTGGCCAACTCCATCGCCTTGTTGCAATGGGCCCGCATGCGGATGTCGAGTGTTTCCAACCCTTTCAGAAATACCCAGGCGTTAAACGCACTCATGGTGACGCCACCGGAGCGGATAAAGGCAGTCACTGGCTGAATTAACTCAGCCGAGCCCACCACGGCCCCGCCTAGCACACGCCCTTGCCCGTCCAGATACTTAGTCGCCGAATGGATCACCAGATCCGCACCCAACTCCAGTGGTCGCTGCAGCACTGGGGTCATGAAGCAATTGTCGACTACAAACAGTGTCTGATTCGCTCGACACAATGCTGCCACGGCAGCAATGTCGACGATTTCAATCAATGGGTTGGAGGGTGATTCGCAGTACGCGATCTTTGCTGGCCGACTCAACGCCCGCTCCCATCCCTGCAGATCCGTTGTACTCACCAACTCCAGCTCAATACCGTATTTGACAAAATACTTTTTCAGCAGCGTCAAGGTGGCGCCAAAAACACCCGTTGACATCACCACCCGGTCACCGGCTTGGCAGTGCGCCATCAGCGTGGCCAGGATCGCGCCCATACCAGAGGCTGTAGCCTCACAGGCTTCGCCGCCTTCAAGCGCCGCCAATCGGCGGCAAAAAACGTCTACCGTTGGGTTGTCTACTCGCCCATAAATTGAGAGGCCACTGTCGTTGATAAACGCATCTGCCATCACCGCGGCATCAGGGAAGACGAAACTTGAGGTGGCAAAAATCGGCTCGGAGTGCTCGCGTTCACTGGTCCGCTGCGAGCCTGAACGAATCGCTTGGGTTTGCAGATCCAAGTCAGCCAAGATCTCCTGTAAACGACGGTCACGATCCATCATGAAGCATCCGCTCTCAGATCCAAACAAGCATCTTCCGAGTCGCCTGCAACTGACTGTTTAGCAGAATCGTTGCGCGACTGGGCCAGTGCCTCCAAGTAGGCGTCATCCACCTCTTTTGTAATGTAACAGGCGGAAAATACAGAGTCTTCGAAGGTTTTCAGGGCTGGATTCAGTTCGGTCACTGCCGATACCAGATCTTCAAGCTCCTGATAAATCAGGCCATCGGCACCAATTAATTGATTGACCTCTTCGGTACTGCGACCATACGCAATCAGCTCTGTGGCCGCTGGCATATCAATACCATAGACATTCGGTGAGACAACTGCTGGCGCAGCTGAGGCGAAATACACCTTCCGCGCACCTGCATCGCGCGCCATTTCAACAATTTGATGACACGTCGTACCCCGCACAATGGAATCATCAACCAACAACACGTTGCGCCCTTTGAACTCTTGCACCACCGGATTGAGCTTTTGGCGGACAGATTTCTGACGTTCAGTCTGCCCCGGCATAATAAATGTCCGGCCAATGTAGCGATTTTTGATGAAGCCTTCGCGGAACAGAACCCCAAGCTTTTGCGCCACTTCGAGCGCACTGGTGCGGCTGGTGTCAGGGATTGGAATGACCACATCGATATCATGATTTGGCATTTCACGAAGAATTTTATCGGCCAGCTTGCGACCCATGTTAATCCGCGCTTGGTAGACCGACACCCCATCAATTACGGAATCTGGCCGCGACAAATACACGTATTCGAACAAACACGGATGGCGGTCTTTTTCACCGGCACAGAGTTTTCGGTGCAGATGACCATCTTGATCAACAAAAGCAGCCTCACCAGGCGCCAGGTCGCCAATCAGTGAAAATCCAGCGCAGTCGAGCGCCACAGACTCACTGGAGATCATGTATTCAACGCCCTGCTCGGTTTTTCGCTGACCAATGCATATTGGACGAATCCCATAGGGGTCCCGGAATCCCAGAATTCCATGGCCGTTAATCAGCGCGACCACACCATACGCCCCACGACAGCGGCGGTGCACCCCTTCAACGGCTTTAAAAAAATCCTCTGGCGTTGGTCTAAAATTGCCACGAGCTTCCAGTTCATGCGCAAACACATTCAAAAGCACTTCAGAATCGGAATTGGTGTTGATGTGGCGCAAATCGTCCTGATACAGCTCCCGCATCAAATCCACCGTATTGGTCAGATTGCCGTTGTGTGCAAGGCTGATCCCGTAGGGGCTATTGACGTAAAACGGCTGTGCCTCAGCAGACGAACTGGTGCCTGCAGTTGGATACCGGACATGCCCGATCCCCATGTTACCCACCAAGTAGTGCATGTGCCGTGTACGAAATACGTCACGCACCAAGCCATTGTCTTTGCGCAGATAAAACTTGCCATTAGCTGACGTGACCATACCGGCCGCATCCTGACCACGGTGTTGCAGGACCGTCAAGGCATCAAACAGCGCCTGATTAACGTTCCCACGACCAAAAATCCCAACCACTCCACACATAAGATCGAAGTCCCTCTCTAGCTGATTGGCGATTGCAAACCAGACGCAGATAATTGTTCAAGCGCCCACTGCGCAACTGTTTCAAAATGCGGCACCAGTGTCGCATGAGTGTACCAAGAGTCATTCACCAATGGCGTCAAACCCAGCAGTCCGATCACCACAGTGACAATCAAGGCGCCTCGCGCAAATCCAAAAACCATCCCAAGCACGCGATCGGTTGACGACAGGCCAGTGGCGTTGATCAACGCGCCCAAAAAGAACCCCAAGGCAGCACCCACCAATAAAGTACCCACAAACAGGGCCGCAAATGCTGCGATGGAGCGCATTAGCCCATCGACAATTTGCGATTCGAGCAATTGATCCATTTCCCCATGGAATTGGCGCGCTACAACAAAGGCAGCAATCCACGTCCCAAGGCTCAGCGCCTCTCGAACAAAGCCACGCCGCAAACTCATGAGTGTCGAAATAAGCAGAACGACAACGATCGCCCAGTCGAATGCGCTCAAACTGAAGTCAACAGCTGAGGCCACTTCATTCATGACTGGCCGTCTTCGCGCACATCATATTGTTTTACTTGGGGACTCAGTGACAACTGCTTCTGAATCACTGCCGCAGCGCGCTCAGCGGCCGCTCGATCCAGCAAAGGACCGACATAGACGCGAGTTAACTCTGCTTCACCGCGTAAGTAGACACGGCCGACATCCAAAGGCGTCAGTTTATCCACCAAAGCTTGCGCATTATCGCGGTTTTTAAATGCACCAACCTGCAATACAAAGCTTGCTGTCGCATCTTGCCCTACCGGCGCATTTAGGAGCTTATCCAATCGTTTCACCTCGGCATCGCGAGCCGGTGCCGGTGGCGGTGTGACGGGTGTGCCATCGAAGACCATCGGCGGCTCGGGCAATGGGTTCAACACCGGCCCAGTTTCACGAATGGCATTAAACCGAGGAGTCAGTAACCAAGGCAAAGCAAGCGCTGCCAAAGCGACCAACGTCGCGGCACCGACCCACTGGTTTTTGCGGCGATGCGGCGATGCCGCCTGATCAGTTGAAGAGCTCATGTTGCAGTGCGTCGGCCACCAAATGAAAAGAACCCATGACTAGCACCTCTGTGCCAGACGCCAACTTCGGAGCCAGCTCCGAAAGTGCGGCATCAAGTGTAGCAAATGTCCGCCAAGGCGTCTGTTCAGTTGTTTGCTCCCAGACGGCCCTGAGCGCTTCAGCGGAGCGGCCTCGCGGTCCAGACAGGCCGACTAACACCACATCATCTGCATAGGCAGTGAGGATCGGTGCAATCCCTTCGGCATTTTTGTCCGCCAGCAGACCACAAATCACCACACGCCGAGACACCCGATCAGCTTGCAATTGCTCCGTCACAAAGCGGCAAGCATCTGGATTGTGACCGACATCCAAGATCCAGTGCACCCCATTAATCAAACGGCGCGTCATCCGACCCAGCACTTGGGTCTCTGCCAGAATCGGTTGTATTGCTGTCTCAGGCAGACAATTGAGATGCTCCATGGCCACTACGGCCAAACCCACAGAGGGAGCGGGCAATGGCACATCACCGAGGTCAACCGGGCCCGCACTGGTCTCGAGCTGACCCGAATCATTGACGAGATCATCGAGCCAAATCANCTGTGTCTCATGCAGATCCGCGCAGGCAGTNAGTGTNTCCGAGACATTGCGGGCAGCACTGAAACAGACCTTTCCTGCTCGCATCACACCGGCTTTTTCGGCAGCAATCTGCTCAACCCGTTCGCCCAGGTACTCTTGATGGTCCAAACCGATGCTGGTGATCACTGAGACTTCCGAATCGATCACATTGACCGCATCGAGCCGCCCACCCAAACCAATTTCTAAAATCCACAGGTCCAATGCATGTCGCTGAAAGACCTCGAAACCTGCGAGTGTCAAAAACTCAAAATACGTTAAAGCCACATCACCCCGCGCGACTTCGACCGCATCGAGGGCAGAGACCAACAGCGCTTCCTCTACCATCACCCCATCGACACGGATACGCTCACGGACACTGATTAAATGCGGAGAAGTGTATTGGCCGTAGCGCAAACCGCGCGCTTTAGCGAGTGCTCCGGCTGTTTCGACTACCGAGCCCTTACCATTGGTTCCTGCAACAGTGAGAACACGCTTGGGTTGGCCACGATCAAGTCGAGACCAGACCTCTGCAACCCGATCCAGCCCTAACATAATCTCTGTTGGTGGTGACAGCGCCTCAAGATGCGCCTCCCATTGCGCGAGTGTATTCAATGCTGCAGTCGAGACAGAATCCGCGCGATGGTCTCGCGCATCTCAGGACGAGGGACGATCATATCGACGGTCCCATGTGAGAGCAGAAATTCAGCTCGCTGGAACCCCTCTGGAAGTGTCTCGCGTACCGTTTGTTCGATGACTCGTGGCCCGGCAAAACCAACCAACGCTTTGGGCTCAGCAATGTTTAAATCGCCCAGCATGGCAAATGAGGCCGACACGCCGCCAAATACCGGATCAGTCAGCACAGAAATGTAGGGCAGGCGGGCTTCTTTCATCTTCTCAAGGACCGCCGAGGTACGGGCCATTTGCATCAAAGACAACAGGGCTTCCTGCATCCGCGCGCCGCCCGAGGCTGAAAAGCACACCAATGGCAGCTTTTTCTCAAGACACCGTTCGCCAGCACGGACAAACTTTTCACCAACCACCGTGCCCATGGACCCACCCATAAACTGGAACTCGAAGGCAACTGCTACAAGTGGCCGGTTCATCAAACGCCCCTGCATTGCAATCAAGGCATCTTTCTCACCGGTCTGTTTCTGCGCTGCAGACAGACGATCTCGGTACTTCTTTTGATCCCGAAACTTCAGGCGGTCATCGGCTTCAAGCTGCGCAAACAGTTCTTCGGTACCACCCTCGTCGAAAAAGCTTGTGAGTCGCGCACGCGCGCTCAATCGGCCATGGTGGCCACATTTTGGGCACACCAACTGGTTACGTTCCAATTCCGGTTGGTAAAGCACTGCATCACAAGCTGCACACTTCGACCACAACCCATCGGGAACCGAAGTTTTCCGCTCAATTGCCTTTGAGCGAACAACAGAGGGTACGATTTTATCCAGCCAGTTACTCATCATGCATCCATTGCAGTCGCTTGATCCATTGCATCCCGCATTGGCTGCAACAACCCTTGTATGGCGGCCGGCACCTCAGCCGGCCGGTTGGCTAATGCCTCCGCAGCACTCACCAACACCGTCCCGACGATAACGCCATCCGCCGCCACAGCGACGCGAGCGGCATCATCAGGCGTCCGAATACCGAAGCCAACGCAAATTGGAGCACTCACATGCACCCGCATCGCCTCAACTTTCGCTGCCACTTCAGCTGGATTCAGCTTTGACGAGCCCGTGACGCCTTTCAACGACACATAATAGAGATACCCTGATGTGGCCTGACCGATGATCGCCAGGCGGGCATCGGTGGTTGTTGGCGCCGCGAGATAAATCATATCGAGGCCAAGCGACTTGGCCTCAGCCACCAAACCCCCTTCTTCCTCCGGCGGCATGTCTACAAGCAACAAACCATCCACACCAGCGGCGCTCGCCTGCTGGCAAAAAGCCTGTTCGCCCATCGCGATCACCGGATTTAAATAACCCATCAACACCACCGGCGTTTCTGAATCTGTGCGACGAAATTCCGCGACCGCCTGTAGCACGCCTGGCAACGTCATCCCAGAGGCGATTGCTCGCTCAGCACCGCGTTGATTGACCGGGCCGTCGGCGAATGGATCTGAAAATGGAATTCCCAGCTCCAAGANGTCTGCACCACCAGCCACCATGGCATGCATCAGGGGCACAGTCACTTCGGGCGTTGGATCGCCGGCCACCACATAAGGAATCAAGGCCTTGCGTCCCCGGGCTTTGAGATCCGCCATGCGGCGAGCGATGCGCGACTTGCTCATGTCAGTGAAATTCCTTCCATTTTGGCAACCGTAAAGATGTCTTTGTCTCCGCGGCCTGACATATTAACCACAATGGTTTGGTCGGGTCGCATCTGCGCTGCAAGCGTTTTGGTGTACGCCAATGCATGCGCTGTCTCCAGTGCTGGGATAATGCCTTCAACACGTGACACTTCATGAAATGCAGCCAAGGCCTCAGCATCACTNGCGCCGACNTAGTTGGCTCGACCAATGTCTTTCAAGTAGGCGTGTTCTGGTCCAACACCCGGATAGTCCAGTCCAGCTGAAACCGAATGGGTGTGGGCGATTTGTCCATCTGCGTTGTCCATCACGTAGGTTTTAGCACCGTGCAACACGCCCGGACGGCCGGCACAAAGCGGCGCCGCATGCTCGGGCGTTGACAGTCCGCGCCCCGCTGCCTCGACACCATAAATTTGCACTTCGGTGTCGCGCAAAAAGGGGTAAAACAAACCAATGGCGTTGGACCCACCACCTACACAGGCCACCAAAGCATCTGGATAGCGACCAAATGTTTCTTTCGACTGCCACTTCACTTCGCGTCCAACTACCGCATTGAAATCACGCACTAGTTGCGGATACGGGGCCGGGCCAGCCACGGTTCCGATAATGTAGAAGGTGTCATCCACATTCGTGACCCAGTCGCGCATCGCTTCACTGAGAGCGTCTTTCAAAGTCCGTGAGCCAGAGTCTACCGGCACCACCGTGGCTCCCAGCAACTTCATGCGATACACGTTCGGAGACTGGCGCTCGACATCATCGGCGCCCATATACACCACACACTCCAAGCCCAGACGTGCCGCCACGGTAGCTGACGCCACGCCGTGCTGACCGGCACCAGTCTCCGCAATTACACGGGGCTTTCCAGAGTATTTCGCCAACAATGCCTGGCCGATGGTGTTATTCACCTTGTGAGCGCCTGTGTGGTTCAAGTCTTCACGCTTAAAGTAGATTTGCGCTCCACCAATTTGCTTCGACCAACGCTCCGCGTGATACAGCGGCGACGGACGACCGACGAAGGTCGCNANATCGTGATCAAACTGGCGCTGAAACTCAGGATCTTGTTTCAACATTTGGTAGTTTTGATCCAGCTCTGCCAGAGCCGCCATCAAAGTTTCTGAAACATAACGCCCACCGTAGNCACCAAAATGCCCGCCGGCGTCGGGTTCGTAGGTTAGCGTCTTCAGTTCGTCTTCGGTCAGGGCCATGATTTTTCCATGTTAGGTTCGACAGGCAGCGATAAANCGCGCCATTTTATCAGGATCCTTTCGCCCTGGTGCGAATTCAATGCCACCACTGACATCAAGCGCCCAGGGAGCAACCACTTGGATTGCATCCATTGCATTTTCAGGTGTCAGACCACCGGCGAGAATCACCGGACGCTCCGTCTTTGGAATCAATTGCCAGTCAAACGACTCGCCCGTGCCACCTGGCACCCCCGGCTTGTAGGCATCCAACAAAAATCCACTGGCATCCGGTATAGCGCGCCATTTCTGCAACCACGTCGACTCCAGGACGAACCCGGATCGCGCGGATGTACGGCAATCCCACCTCCGCGCAGAAGGTTGGGCTTTCGTTGCCGTGGTACTGCACCAGATTCAAACGGTTCTTATCAAATGCCTCTTGGATTGTCGCGTGGTCTGCGTCAACAAACAACCCGACACGCGTCACAAAAGCGGGCACCAAGCGGGTCAATGGAATCGCTTGATCGGCAGTCAGTGCGCGAGGACTGGGTGGATAAAATACAAAGCCAAGTGCATCAGCACCTAAAGCCACCGCACAGGTCACGTCCTCAGGATGGGTCAACCCACAGAATTTAATTCGCGTCATACGCCTTACTCTACCGGATCCGTGCTCAAGATGCCTTTCAAAACCTGCGGCACACGGACAGTCTCCGGTAACACATGCTCAGCACTGTAAGTGGGGCCTAAGAAATACAGACCATGTGCCGGTGCCGTTTTACCGCCTTGGGTGCGGTCTTTCGACGCCAAGACCTCCTGCGCCCAGATCTCTGGAGCATCACCGCAGCCAATAGCCATTAACACCCCAACCAGAGTCCGCACCATGTTCTGCAAGAACCCATCCGCTTCGACATGCACCGCAATCAGCTCATCTTGCTGAAAGATATCCAAACGCATCAGTGTCCGAATGGAAGTTTTTGCCTGACAGTGGGTTGATCGATAGGCATTGAAATCATGGGTTCCGAGCAAGGCCCGACCCGCTCTNGCCATTTTTTTCGCATCCAATTGCTGATACGTAAATGTGGTTGCGTGACGGAGCAGTGCACTGCGAAACGGGACGTGGCGGATCAAATACACATACTGCCGCGAGCGCGCAGAGAATCGCGCATGAAAATCACCACCAATTGGCTGCGCCCAAGCCAACGAGATGTCACCTGGCAACAGGGAGTTGGCACCCATCACCCAGTTGTAAGGATCTCGGTCGGCTTGCGTATCGAAATGACAGACCTGACCGGCCGCATGCACACCTGCATCGGTTCGGCCTGAGCACACCAAGGCAATCGGCTCATTTGCAACCTGAGACAAAGCTGCCTCAACGCGCGTTTGCACCACCTGCGGATCGTGCTTCTGCGCTTGCCAACCGTGATAACGCGTTCCCTCATACTCGACCGCAATCGCCAGTCGATGGGATTGTTCAGCGACCTCGTGCATCCAAAAGTGCTCTGGCCTTCTGTGCACTGGGTTGATGTGGCGACACCACAACACGCTCCAACAGCTCAATGGCAGTCTGCGTCATGCCCATGTCCAGATAATTCTGCGCCAATTCCAATTGGTGGTTGGCCACATCTGCTTCATCGTCAGGGTCTTGACCCCACTCTGGATTTTCGTTTAAGGCGTCAGCTGAGAATGCATCGATCAGTGAATCGTCACCCTCTTGGTAGAGCGCTTCAGCCTCGGTTAATCGCGTCGGGTCTTCAATTTTTGACTTCAATCGTGCAATCGCAGACTCCAACGCGTCGCCTGTTTCAGCACGCACCGGCTCAGCCAGTTCCGCCACCTCAGGCGCGGCAGCCTCAACCATCGCATCACCCAGTGGCCGTTGTACGTCGGTTATCGACTGGTCTGGCTCAAACTGCGGCAACGCGTCATCGAACACTGGTCGGATAGTGGGCTGCTCGGCAGATGGGGTGGCTTCACCACCACCATAGACCTTACGCATCAGAGCAACCAAGACCAACACCACCAAAAAGATCGCGGTCCCTTGGCCCAGTTCTGTGCGCCAGAATTGATTCCACTGTGCTTCTGTCGGTAACTCAGCCCGAATCTGCGCCCACACGTTGTGCCAGTCCACACCCGTGGATCCGGCACTCGGCACATTTGCACTTGCCTCATTCACATTAGGGACCGCCGATTGCTGCGGGACAGGTGGTGCTGCGCTGGCTTCAGGCAACGAAGTCGGTACCTGGGTATTCGCCGGTTCCTCCAACGTGGCAGATGAGGTGGCACGCTGCGTGGTCAACACCTCGAGTTTTGCATCGACTTGATCTAACTTGTTCTCAAGTATCGAGATTTTCTCGAGCAACGCATCCACATTTGCAGTCTGGGGATTCTGCTCTACGGTCGCTTCCTGAGGCACCTCGGCAGGCTCAACGGCACCTGGATCAACTGATGCCACCACCGCTTGAGCGACGGGAGCAGTCGCAGCCGACAACGCCGGCTGAGCAGATTGCGGCGTAACCGCTTCCACTACGGGTTGGGGCAGACGAAAATCACGTTTCGGCTCTCGCATGTGCGCGTCAAACACTTGTTTCGCCTCACTGGCCGGCATTGCCAGCATTTGTGCAAGCGTGGGGACTTCAAGAACACGTCCCTTCTCCAGGGCGTTGACGTTACCGAACTCAAACGCCTCCGGATTTTTTTGGTAAAGCGCGAGTATTACCTGCTCCATCGAAGCGGACTCCGGCTTGACTCGCC
>JGI26088J50261_1000286_pt1 | contig 30399 bp, 33 predicted proteins | sample SaaInl1SG_22_DNA_FD_50261 | JGI IMG/M metagenome (IMG submission 50261)
CCATCGCCCTAATGACACGCCACGGCACGCTTGAGGCCACCCGGGCCCAAGCCCTTTATTGGGCTGAGCAAGCCAAATCCGCCCTCAGTGACTTGCCAGATCACCCACTGAAGCCCGTACTCACGGACCTCAGCGATTACGTCGTGGCCCGCTTAAACTAACGCCCCGAAAGACCAGTCAGATCAAGAGCGCGCCGCTGGCCACCCACCAGCCGGGCTGTTTGGCTTGAATGGCGGCGGCACAGTCTTGCGCGGCGGCCAAGCTCTCAAACAGAGCAAAACACGTGGCACCCGACCCGGACATGCGCGCCAAAAGCGGCGCCTGTGCAGCCAAAGCCTCCAGAACATCAGCAATCATCGGCTCCGCCGCCAAAGCTGGCGCTTGCAGATCATTGCGCTGCCGTTTGAGCCAGGCGCAAAATTCTCTGGCCGCGGGTGGCGGCGGTTCAAGCGGCGGGTTAGATTTGGACGCCAATTGTTCAAACACCCGCGCGGTGGACAAACCACGCCCTGGGTTGACCAAGCACGCAAATAGAGCCGGCACATCACCCAAGGGGGATATCTGCGCACCAATGCCCTGCATCAAAACCGGTGAACGCCCCATACAAACAGGCACATCAGCGCCCAATAGCACCTGCGCCGCCACATCGGGCAGAGGAAGATCCCAAAGCGCGGCCATCGCATGCAATGTCGCCGCCGCGTCCGCGCTGCCCCCACCAATACCAGAGGCAACCGGCATGGTTTTATGCAGCCGGATGTCGGTCTGACAGTGGCGCGGAAAGAGCGCAGCAGCCTTCAGGATCAAATTATCATCCTGCCGAGGAAGCTCTGCGGCCTTTGGGCCAAGGATGTTCAGCTGGGTGCGACCGGATTTTCTCACCTCCACCCATTCACCGCAATCAAGAAAGGCGACGGCACTTTGCAAGTTATGCAACCCATCGGCACGTTGTCCCACAACATGCAGGCAGAGATTGATCTTTGCCGCAGCGCTGCGCCTAATCGCCATCAGCCACTTTCAGAGGCGCCGCCCCCTCCTCAGCCAAGACCTCCGCGAGACCCACCTCTAACTTGCGTTGAATGCGCTTTGGATCAACCGCCTCTGGGCCAGAGTAATCGATGGCAAAGCTCAATGCGCGTCTCCATTGGAATCGCGCCTCGGTTTTGCGCCCGACGGCCCAATAAACATCGCCCAGGTGGTCATTCACAATTGGATCTGTCGCCATTAACTCCGCCGCGCGCTCCATATGCACCACGGCCTCGTTGTAAAAGCCAAGCCGATACTGCGCCCATCCAAGACTGTCGATGATATAGCCTGCATCGGGCTGTGCCGCGACGGCCTTTTGGATCATCTCAAGCGCCTCATCGAGCTGTTCACCGCGATCCACCAGAGTATAGCCCACATAGTTCAGCACCTGAAATTGATCGGGCGCCAGCTCCAAGGCACGATCAAAATCACGCATCGCCGCCGCCCAATCTCCCAGCCGATCATGCGCTGTGCCTCTGACATAATGCAAATACCAATGCCCCCGCGCCGGTTGATCAATCAAGGCAATCGCCCTGTCATAGCTGCGCACCGCGCGCGCATATTGCTCATCTTGGCGTAAAAAATCGCCCAAGGTCATGTGAATAGAGCGCAGATTCTCAAAAGATCCAGCCAATTGTGTCAAAACCTCAATCGCAGTTGTGGCTTCGCCGATCTCTTGCAACGCCTGCGCCCGGCCCAATTCGGCCTGGACATAGGCCGGATGGCTGCGCGGCACCTGCGTATAGGTTTCAATCGCCAACTGCGGATTGCCAAGCTGTTCGAGCAGCTGAGCTGACAGCAAAACTGCCTGCATATTGCGCGGGGCCATATGGCTGGCCAGACGCGTGTACAGCAGCAGCCCGTCTTGACCTTCGCCATTTTGCAAAGCCTGCGCCAAGAGGTGCAAAACTTCACCGGCGCCTTCGCTGGCGTTGCGCAGCAGATCAAACTCGACCAATGCGCCGGCCTCAATTTGCGCCATCAAACTGTTGACCGCGTGATCCGCACCAGATCCATGAAAATCACGCAAAAACGCCAGGGCGTCATCTGACCTGTCCAACTGCACCAATATCTGCGCCCAGACCAAACTGCCGCGATAATTCAAGGCAGGTGCGGCCTGCCCCTGGCCGCTAAAGCTTGCCGCTGCACCTTCAAAATCTCCCACCAAAGTCAGCGCGAGACCTTTTTGATACAGAGCAAAGCTGCGCATACCCTCCACCGGAATGACGGCATCAAAGCGGCGCAACGCCTCAGCCATTTGCCCCAAGCCCACGAGCGCCCAGCCTTCAAGCAACTCATCAATGGCCCGGCCAACGACGGTTGTCGCCTCCAGATGATCCAGCGCTGCCTGATAGTCATTGCGTTTGAAATGTTCCGACAGCACCAAAACCTCAGCCAAAGGATAGCTGCCCTCACCGGCCACCAACAGACGCGCCAAAGCATGGGCTTTTTTCACATCACCCGAGGCCAGAAAGGCCGTCATGGTTTGCGACACCAAGACAGAATCGCGTGGAGATTGCGCCAAAGCGCGGGCGAAATAATCTGCAGCGGGTTGGTAATCATGCGCAAGAGCCGCTTGGCGCGCCGCAATATAGGGACCAGAGGCCTGTTGCGCCGCTGCGCTGGCCCCGAGCGTCATACTCAGCAGCATCACATAAATTATTTTTGCAGATCGTTTCAAAACCGGCCTCCCTGATAGGTCATTCTTAGGCTGAGCCTTGGGCAAAAACAATTGGGCCGCGCAGCTTTTTGCTGGCGGCCCTCAAAGATCACGCTTTGGCGTGGTTACATATTGGGATAATTCGGCCCATCCCCACCCTGCGGCGTCACCCATGTGATGTTTTGACTTGGGTCTTTGATGTCACAGGTTTTGCAATGAACGCAGTTTTGGAAGTTGACCACAAAGCGGGCCTCTTTGCCCTCTTCCTGCACCACCTCATAGACCCCGGCCGGGCAATAGCGCTGCGCAGGCTCAGCATAGTCCGGCAGGTTCACCAAGATCGGCACATCAGGGTCAGTCAGTTGCAAATGTGGCGGCTGGCTTTCCTCGTGGTTTGTCATGGCAAAGCTGACATTGGTCAACCGGTCAAAGGACAGTTTCCCATCGGGCTTCGGATAGTCAATCGGCGCATAATCTGCGGCTTTTCCGGTGGATTGCGCATCGGTTTTGCCATGTTTGACCGTGCCAAACAGGCTAAATTTGAAGATGGATTGGAACCACATATCAAAGCCGCCCAAGGCCAATCCGCCCAAAGGTCCAAAGCGCGCGGCGAGCGGGGCCACATTGCGCACAACCTTAAGATCTTTACCGACAGGACCCGAACGCAAAGCCGCGTCATAGCTCTCGAGCACATCGCCAGAACGCCCCGCGCTGATCGCAGCAAAAGCCGCCTCTGCCGCCGCCATGCCCGAATGCATCGCATTGTGATTGCCTTTAATACGCGGCAGGTTCACCAGCCCGACCGAACAGCCCAGCATCGCGCCCCCCGGGAAGGCCGCTTGCGGCATAGATTGAAATCCCCCTTTGGTGACCGCGCGCGCGCCATAGGCCACCCGCTTGCCGCCCTCTAAAACCTTCGCAATCCGCGGGTGATGCTTAAAGCGCTGGAATTCCATATAGGGGAAGAGATGCGGATTTTTGTAATTTAAATCAATAATGAAGCCGACATAGACTTGATTATTTTCTAAATGATACATGAAGGAGCCGCCAGATTGTTTGAAGCCCATCGGCCAGCCCATAGAATGGGTGACCTCGCCCTGGTTATGGTTTTCCGGCTTCACTTCCCAGATCTCTTTCATACCAAGGCCAAACTTTGGCACATCGCAGGCCGCGTCCAAATTATATTTGGCAATGACCTGCTTTGACAATGAACCGCGCACACCTTCAGAGAGGAACACATATTTGCCATTGAGCTCCATGCCGGGCTCATAGGCCTCGGACGGGCTGCCATCGGCATTCTTGCCAAATTCACCGGCCACCACACCTTTCACCGCGCCATCGTCATGAAACAACAGCTCGGAACAGGCCATGCCGGGGAAAATTTCAACGCCCAACTCTTCGGCCTGTTCGGCGAGCCAACGGCACACATTGCCCATCGAAACGATGTAATTGCCGTGATTGTTCATCAAAGGTGGCATGATCGCATTGGGCAGACGTATTTGCCCCGCCTCGCCCAAGACATAGAAGTTGTCTTCCTTCACTTCGGTATTCAAGGGCGCGCCCTTGGCTTTCCAATCTGGGATCAATGCGTTGAGGGCCGCGGGATCCAGCACGGCGCCAGAGAGGATATGCGCACCCACTTCTGAGCCTTTCTCCAGCACCACAACCTCAAGGTCGGCATTCAACTGTTTCAAGCGGATCGCAGCAGACAATCCCGAAGGACCGGCGCCCACAATCACCACGTCATAGTCCATGGTCTCACGTTGAATATCTGACATATTAATTCCCTTGCTGCCGGCCCATCTCGTGAAAAAATGGGTAAAATTTTCAAACTCGCTGAAAGGTTTATGCCATGATTCAAACGCAGGTCAATCGTGACGCGGCTTTCCAAGGCCAAAGGCGACGTTATTTCGCATTTCTCACAGGCACCGGCCGAGCCAAAGGCCTCTATTTCTGATGGAACTGTTTAAAATAAGATCAATTGGTGCGCAGTCACAAAAAAAACATGGCAATCGTAATCTAACCCCTTGCCAAACCGCGTCGCCTTCGGTCAGGTAGATCAACCTTCAATCATGAGTGTTGTTTCAATGGAAAAAATCCCGTTAACCAGATCAGGTGCCGTTCAGCTGGAGGCTGAAATGAAGACCTTGAAATCTGTAGAACGCCCAACCATCATCAAGGCGATTGCGGAAGCGCGGGAATTGGGCGATTTGAAAGAGAACGCCGAATATCACTCGGCGCGCGAAAAGCAGGGATTCATTGAAGGACGAATCAAAGAGCTGGAAGCCATCTTGGGCCGAGCCGATATCATTGATCCGGCCAAATTGTCCGGGTCGGTGAAATTCGGTGCGACGGTGACTTTGGTCGATGAGGACACCGATGAAAAGAAAAATTTATCAAGTCGTGGGAGAGCCAGAGGCGGATATTGAGAGTGGCAAGCTCAACATGCGCTCGCCATTGGCCCGGGCTTTGATTGGCAAGGACGAAGGCGACAGCATTGAAGTGCGCACGCCTGGCGGTGCGCGCTCCTATGAAATCTTAAAAGTCGAATTCATCTGACACGGCAAGCCTGGCGCCCGGCTCCCGGGGCTTTTACGGTAGGCCAAAACTGGCGTAGGGCAAAAAACATACCGTTTGGCCGGGTTTAATCTCGGCCGCCGCCTCTGGTAATTCGACAAGGCCTTCTGCCCAAGACAGGCCTGAGACCCGGCCCGATCCTTCAGATGCGAAGACATGGGCCGCGCCATCGCGCAAGCGTGCCCGCAGATATTCGCGACGCCCAGCTTTTTTCGTTTTTGAAAATGCAGCTGGCATATGCAGCGCTTGCGGCACTTGGAATCCGGCCCCCGCCAGTTGCAACAACGCGGGGCGGGCGAAAATCAACGTGCACACAAAGGCTGCCACCGGATTGCCTGGCAGGCCAAAAACCGGCACCCCGCCCCAAACGCCCAAAGCCAAAGGCCGTCCCGGCTTCACCGCAATCCGCCAAAGCGCCATACCGCCGCTCGCGCGCAACACCGCGGACATGTGATCCTCATCCCCGGCGCTCGCCCCCCCCGAGGTCATGATGACATCCGCGCAGTCTTTGGCCCGGTCAAGCGCCGCGCGCACAGCGGCGGCCTCATCGGGCACAATGCCAAGATCCACCACCTCCATACCCCAGCGTCGCAGCACCGCACAGAGCATCGGTCGGTTGGCATCAAAAATTTGGTCGACACGCGCCGCCTGCCCTGGCGCGCGCAGTTCCGCACCTGTGGAGATCACTGCGACCTTTAGGGGCTTGAATACAGAAACCTCGCCCAGACCCGCCGCGGCGATCACCCCAAGATCTTCCGGCCTGAGCTGATGGCCTGCCGGAAAAATCTGGGCGCCTTGTTGCATATCTTCGCCAGCCGCGCGGGCATTGGCCCCTGCTTTGAGCGGACCTGTAACCTGAAGCCGGCCGTCGTCTATCCGAACATCTTCTTGCAACACCACCGTATCGGCACCACCCGGCAAAGCCGCGCCTGTGAGTATGCGCAGGGCTTGGCCGGGCAAGAGCCGCCCTTTAAAGGCCTCTCCAGCCGCAGAGCGCCCGTCCCGCAGTTGCAAACTCTGCGCACCCGCCTGCAGACCGCCAGCGAAGGCATAGCCATCCACCGCTGAGTTGGCACAGGGCGGATGCGATCTTGCGGCAATGACCGCATGTGCCAAAATCCGCCCGTCGCTCTGCTCAACGGCAGATTGCTCCACCGGAACACAGCACTGCAAGCGCTGTTCCAGAAGGCGGAGCGCCTCGCTCACCGGTGTCCAATGCACCCCGGCAGGCAGTGCAAAACAATCATTGCTCAGTTTGCTTGGCCCGCTCACCTGGCCATCTCCAAATGCGCTAGGATAAAATCGGCCACTGCCGCCGTGTCATCAAGATCAAATACCGGGCGATCAAGCTCTAGGGCGGTGTCACTAGCGACAGCCAAAATCGTTGGATCATTCGGCGCAATCAGCGGGTTGCCGGTTTCCGCCCGCCATGCCTCAACTTTCGGATGTTTATCGCGCTTCCAACCCTCGATCAGCACCAGGTCTACCGGGTCCAATTTGGCCAAAAGCGCGGCCAAGCTCGGCTCCGGCGCACCGCGATGCTCGTTCATTAAAGCCCAGCGCTCTGTTGAAGCCAGCAGAACCTGTGACGCGCCCGCCATACGATGCCGGTGGCTGTCCTTTCCGGGGTGATCCACGTCAAAGCTGTGATGGGCATGTTTGAGGGTTGAGACCCGCAAACCCCGGCCACAAAACTCCGCAACCAATCGTTCCATCAAGCCGGTTTTACCAGCATTTTTCCAGCCAGTTACGCCAAATACATTCATGCCATCGCCTCAGCCTGCGCCAGGTCTTCTGGCCGATTGATATTGAAGAAGGGATCATGGGGATCCACCGCGAACAGCGCCTCGGCGCAGCCGTGTTGATCGGTCCAAAGCACCACTTTGCGCAGACCGCCCTTCAAAGCGCGCCGCAAATCCTCACGCAGCGCCACGGGCCAAAGTCCGAAGGTGGGGTGACGGTATATCCTATCGGGCCCGGGCGTTGCCGCCAAAGCAATCGGAACCCCCGCCACCTCCCGAGCATCCGCCAAACGTGCCTGAAGATCCGCAGGGAAAAACGGCGTGTCTGCCGCCACGGTCAGGATATGCTCTGCGCCCTGGTCGGCCGCCCAATCCATTCCGGCCAAGACCCCCGCCAAAGGCCCTGGAAATTCCGCCATAGAATCGGCAATCACAGGCAGATCAAGAGATTCAAAACGTGCCGGATCGCCATTGGCACTCAGCGCCATGTGAGCCACCTGCGGGCGCAATCGCTCGAGAACATGATCAATCACCCGTCGTCCGGCCAGAGGGCGTAGAGATTTATCCCCCCCGCCCATGCGGCTGGCCCGCCCGCCGGCGAGAATTACCCCAAGAGGCGCAGTCATTGCGCGGATTTCCGGCGGTGCTTGCGGTCCTCTTCTTCCGAGGAGGGATCCGCATCAAAAACGAGCCGCTCCTGGCCCGATAAGCATTGAAACCTTTGCCCGCGCATCCGCCCGATTAATGTCAGGCCGACCTGCCGCGCCAATTCGACGCCCCAGGCGGTAAACCCCGAGCGGCTCGCCAATACCGGAATGCCCATCAAAGCGCATTTGATCACCATCTCTGAGGTCAAGCGCCCGGTGGTATAGAGAATCTTATCGGCGCCTGAGGTTTGCGTCGCCCGCATCCATCCGGCCACCTTATCCACCGCATTGTGTCGCCCCACGTCTTCCATATAGACCAAGGGCGCGTCGCGGAGGCAAAGCACCGTGCCATGGATCGCGCCCGCGCTGAGATAGAGGCTCGGCATTTGGTTGATCTGGTGCGAAAGGCTATAGAGCCAAGAGGTCCGCAGCAGCGCCGGCGGCAAACATAGCCCCTCGATCCCCTCCATGATGTCGCCAAAAACAGTGCCCACCGCACAGCCAGAGGTGCGGGTCTTTTTCTTGAGTTTGGCCTCATAATTGGTTGGCCTATTGGTGCGTACCACCACGGTTTCCAACTCTGCGTCAAAATCAACCGCCTCAACGATCTCGTCTTTGGTCAACATGCCTTGATTGCTTAAAAAACCCTGCGCCAGATATTCGGGATAATCGCCAATCGTCATGGCGGTCACGATCTCTTGACCATTGAGCCAGATGGTAAGCGGCCGCTCCTCCACCACATTCAACGAAATTTCCGCGCCCAGGTGGTCCAGACCTGCGACCTGCCGCGTCAACCCTTTTGCCTGAGGGTTCGGGGCAATCAAACAAGGCTTGGCTTGGATCATGGAAATCTCCTATACAGCGCATACAATGACACTCCGGACAGATAGGTCAAGCATATGCAATCCTCCAGACATGACTTTTGGGCTGGGCTCTGGGGGGCTTTGCCATTTTGCATCGTTGTCGCCCCCTATGGGATGGTTTTCGGTGTCCTAGCCGCCGAATCTGGCCTGGATATTTTCACCGCAGTGGCCTTTTCCATGGCTGTGATCGCCGGTGCCGCGCAATTCACTGCTCTATCGCTCATGCAAGATCAAGCGCCGGTTTTCATTGTGATTATTGTCGGCCTGGCCGTCAATCTGCGCATGGCGCTCTATTCGGCGACGCTGGCCACCCATTTGGGCGCCGCCCCATTTTGGACCCGCGCCTTCGTCGCCTATGCAATTTTAGATCACAGTTTCGCCCTCGCCGATCAGAAGTACCAAAATGAACCTGACATGAGCCTGCCCCGCAAATTGGCCTTTTATTTCGGCGCCACAAGTTTGGTGGCGGTGATCTGGGTTGTGGGTACAGGTTTTGGCGCCTGGCTGGGCACGCGCATTCCCGATTGGCTGGCCTTGGATTTCGCCATGCCCATCGCCTTCATAGCCTTGGTGGCCCCAGCGCTGCGCAGCTTACCGCATGTGGTTGCCGCTTTCACCGCAGCGACACTGTCACTCCTCCTTGCGCCCGCACCCTATGGGCTTGGCTTGATCATTGCAGCATTGATCGCCCTCGTTTTGGGCGCTGAGGTGGAGCGACGCATGGGGGCGAGATCATGAGCATTTCGACCGCAACACTTTGGCTTGTGATTGCAGGGCTGGCCTTTGGCTCTTGGCTCCTGCGCTTTTCGTTTTTGGGTATCATCGGCAACAAGGAGCTGCCCGAATGGGTCAAACGCCATCTTCGCTATACGCTTGTGGCTGTCATGCCGGGCATTATCGCACCCCTGGTTTTCATGCCGCGCGCGACAGATGGGGCCTTTGATCTGCCGCGATTTTTAGCAGCGCTGGTGACGCTTTTGGTGGGCGTTTGGAAAGGTAATCTCTTGCTGGCGATCGCAGCCGGCGGCGTTACGCTTTATTCAATGTTAAACTTCGGCTTTTGACCGATCCAGCCGTAAAAATCCGTGCGTTTATCCCTGTCCTCTGGTTGCGAGAATCGCACCGTTCTCACACCGGGTAACGCCGCAAAACGCTCCATAAGCGTCTTGGGAAAAAACGTCGGACCTATGGCCTCAAAGCCCGGAGTGGCGCGCAAGAGCGCGCTCACATTCTGCGCACAGAAGGATTGCATCACCGGCCCATGATCCATCACGCGAGCAAGAAGATCGCCGGCCACCGCATCGGTGACATCTCGGGTTTGCGCCACTGTGTCATGGGTGTTGCGGGTGTGGTAATCGATATAACTGTCCACAACCGCCGGGTTGGCACCGTAGATCACATCGCCGCGCTCTGCCAAACTCGCATGTGACAGACTCCCAGCCGGATCAAAAATGACCCTCTGCGCGCCATTCACGATCAAAGCAGAATGTGCGCCGCTGCCGTCTTGCGTGCTCAGCACAGTGATCAAAGTCACTTTTGCGCCGCCAGGATGCCGATAACGCGGCAGATCAGCCTCACGCATGGCATCGCCCCTAAAGGCCGCGCTGCATCCGACAAGGCACAAAAGCGCCAAGGTCAATGCAGCATATCTCATCGATTTAACCGTTTATGAGATACAAAAGCACCAGGGCCACGAGGATCACAACTGTGCTTTTCGACACGAGGCCCATAAAACCTGCAAAAGTCTTTTCTTGCACGTCTGTATTCATTGTGCCGTGTTCGTGTTTTTGGTCAGCCATAGCGACAACTCCGTTTTGTGTTTCGCACTCCCTAGCCTCCAACGCGGCATTTGTCACGCGCGCAGACCCGCCCAGCGGCAAAAAAGCGCGCGTCAGCCTGCGCTAATTCATCACCCAGCGATAAGCGCCGTCTTGGTGCAAACTGCGGGTCACCTCACCGGCATGCCACAGATAGTTGCAATGGGCCAAAGCCTCGACCAGACCAAGCCCATATTCTCCATCGCCGATTTGGCGCTTGAAGACGGCCATCATGACCTCTCCGGCGGTTTTTGGAGTTTTCAAATCGGCCCGCAGCCGCGTCAAAGCGCCGTGGTGGTTTTCCTCCAATTGCCGCAGCCGCAGGGGCATGCCGACAAAGGGCAATTTATGACCGGGCAATGCCAAATGATCAGCGCGGGCAAAGTTTTGCAATCGCGCACAGCTGTCAAGCCAGTCCGCCAAAGGATTCGCATCCGGCTCAGTGGGGTAGACCCCGATATTTGAGCTAATGGACGCAATGACCTGATCGCCGCAAAGCACCAAATTATCATCCCGGCTCCAGAACGTCGCATGATCGGGCGCATGCCCATGATCGACGCGAACATCCCAACTGCGCCCGCCCATTTCAATCACGTCACCCTCTTCAATGCGGGTAAACCCAATGGGAATGGGATGCACGATGTCAGAAAAATTGAAGGGGCGCTCATCCTGCCGGGCCGCGAGTAAATCAGCCCGCATCCCAGCGCGGCGGTAAAACTCAATCTGACCCTCGGTATAGCGCTCCTGAATATCCATTGTGAGCATACGTCCCATCAGATAGGCCACCTGCGTTGAGACATATTCCGCGCCAAATTCTTCAACAAACCAGCCGTGAAACCCAATATGATCAGGGTGGTGATGGGTTGCCACGACCCGTTTGACCGGCTTGCCGCGCAAAGGCCCCTCAAGCACGGCTTGCCACATCGCCTGCACCCTGCGCGATTTCATCCCCGTGTCGATCAGCGTCCAACCGTCACCGTCATCCAGCACATAGATGTTCACATGATCCAACTTCATCGGCAAAGGCAGCCGCAGCCAATGCACCCCCTCGGCAATTTCGATCATCTCGCCATTTTCAGGGGGCGTTTCCCAAGGGTATCTTATCGTTGTCATAGGCTGGGGTTACGCGGCAAAATCATCAAGCTCAAGCGCATAAAGATCTGCCGCGCCCGCCTGCGCCTGAGCACACAGAGAAGCAGCCTCCGGTAAAAGGCTGTTGATATAGACCCGCGCCAAACGCTGGCGCTTGGCTTGGCCCGACATAGACGCCACCAGATGAAAATATCCGCCCAACACCCGGGCAAAGGCTTTTTGATAGGCCACAGAGCCCGCAAACCGCTCGTTGAGCTCCTGGGCCACCACCCATTGCGTGGTGGCGCGTAACTGCGCAATAGCTGCCAAAACCGCTTTGGCCAAATCACTGTTTGAGGCGGAGGCCAGCGCTTCCATATCATCCATCAGAGCAAAGGCGGCGGCACCCCCATCCATCATCTTGCGCGCCACAAGATCCATGGATTGAATTCCATTTGTGCCTTCATAAATCGGGGTGATCCGCGCGTCGCGCAGATATTGCGCCGCTGCGGTTTCCTCGACAAAACCCATACCGCCGTGAATTTGCACCCCAAGATCGGCCACGGCGACGCCTGTGTCGCTGCCAAAGGATTTGGCAATGGGGGTCAAAAGCGCGGCGCGTGCCTGCCAATCGGTATCGCCCGTGGCTTTGGCCATATCAATCGCAATCGCACAGGCCACTCCAATGGAACGCGCCGCAAAAATATCGGCCTTCATCTGCGCCAACATCCGCCGCACATCGGCGTGATCGATAATTGTTCCAGTGCCGTCGGCAATGGGCGCGCGCCCCTGTTTGCGGTCCATCGCATAAGCCAGCGCGTGTTGATAGGCGCCCTCGGCCACCCCAACGCCCTGCATCCCGACAGCCAGGCGGGCGTTGTTCATCATGGTGAACATACAGGCCATGCCGTTGTGTTCTTCGCCCACTAGCCAACCAGTTGCGCCCGAAAACTCCATAACCGCGGTCGGACTGCCGTGAATGCCCAGCTTATGCTCCAAGCTGACACAGCGCAGATCATTGCGCGCGCCAAGACTGCCATCGGCATTGGGGATGAATTTTGGCACCAAAAACAGGCTGATCCCCTTGGGACCGGGCTTGGCACCCGGAAGCCGGGCCAAAACCAAATGGCAAATATTCTCTGCCACATCATGTTCACCCCAGGTGATAAAGATTTTCTGGCCTGAGATTTTATAGCTGCCATCGGCTTGCGGCTCGGCCTTACTGCTCAATGCGCCCACATCAGAGCCGGCATGGGGTTCTGTCAGATTCATCGTGCCGGTCCATTCACCAGAAATGAGCTTTGGCAAATACAGCGCTTGCAAATCGGCATTGGCGTGGTGTTCCAGCGCCTCAATCTGACCCTGCGACAAAAGTGGGCAGAGATTGAGAGAGATACAGGCGCCGCACATCATATCATGCATCGCCGTGTTCAAAGCCATCGGCAAGCCCATGCCACCATGCTCTGGCGTGGCGGAAATACCGACCCAGCCACTTTCGGCGATCGCCGCATAGCCATCGGCAAAGCCCGGCGGGGTGCGCACAACGCCGTTTTCCAATTTGGCAGGATGCAAATCCCCGGGCCGTTGCAACGGCGCCATCACTGTATCGCACATCTTGCCGCATTCATTTAAAACCGCATCCGTCAAATCCTGTGTCGCTTCCGAAAAACATTCATTGGCCACCACCGGCGCCAAGGGCACCACTTGGTCGAAAATGAACTGATATTCGCTGACAGGGGCTTGATAGGGCATGAGGAACTCCAAGGATGGCAGTAATCTATTAACAGCGTCTTACCCAAGCCGCTGGCACAAGGAAATAGCTATCGGCCGAAACGCCGCGTCAGGCCCGGCCCGCTTGCCCCGATAATAGGGTTGGATCGACCCCGATTGAGGCCAGAGCCGCCGCCCATTTGGCACCATTGTCCGGGCTGAAAACCAAGTCAAACTCAGCCTCACAAATCAACCAGCCATTGGCCCGAATTTCCGCCTCCAGCTGCCCCGCCACCCAACCTGCATAGCCCAGCGCCAACAAACTCGTCTTCGGTCCCAAACCCCGCGACAGATCTTTGATCGCATCGACCGTGGCCGTCACCGCAAAGCGGTCGTCAATCCGCAGGGTATCAGGATCGCCAACATAATCTGCCGAATGCAGTAAAAACCCGCGCGAAGGTTCGACCGGTCCGCCAAAATGCACAGCAACCTCCGGGGTAAAAGCGCCGATGGGGATATCGAGATGCCCAAGAAGCGCTTTTAGATCTAAGGCCGCATTGGCCTTATTCACAATGAGCCCCATGGCGCCATCCTCGGAATGGGCGCTGATATAGACGACCGAATGCTCAAATCGCGGATCACCCATGCCCGGCATGGCCACCAAGAGTTTTCCAACAAGAGTCGTCTGCGCGTCAGTCATGCTAAGAACATGAATAGGAAAGAGCAAAACAACAAGTGCTGTCACTGAGATTTTTCTGTACCCTGGCGGCCTGCGCCAAATTGTGCCACCTGCCAGCTGGCGCGGACACTTGCGAAGACGGGCTTGCTCAATAAAAAGTGAGTTCGTATTTCAGCGTAAANACGTTAGAANGAACCCCATGAAACACANTGTGCACCGCATCACCACATTCCTCCTCTGCGCNTTTTGCCTCNCCCCTGCCGCCCTCGCACAGGATCTGGACGATATTTTGCAGGCCGAATTGCGGCCAGGATGGCGCACTGANGATGGCATCCANATGGCGGCGCTTCAACTCGATATGGCGCCGGGGTGGAAAACCTATTGGCGCCAGCCGGGAGACAGTGGCATCCCGCCGCGCTTTGATTTTTCTCAATCTGTGGGCGTTCAGGCCTTCGAGGTTTTTTACCCAACGCCAGAAATTTCGTGGCTCGGGAGCAGCCGCAACATCGGATATGAAGAGCAGGTCATTTTTCCGGTGCAACTCTCCGTGGACCGCGCTGCAGACATCACCTTGATCGGGCGTATTGAGATCGGTGTGTGCCGTGAGCTGTGCATCCCTGTTACGCTTGATCTGTCCGCGCAATTATCCGCACAGGCGCCTGTTGACCTTCTGATTAAAGCCGCACGCGCCGCTGTGCCAAAACCCGGCGCGGGTCGGATCACCTGCGCTTTTTCAGCAGCAGACGATGGCATGGAGCTAAAGATTGTTTTGCCATCCCCCGATCGCGCCTTTGACAATGCGGCCATTGAACTGGACAACCCGCGTCTTTGGGTCAAAACGCCCAAGCTTGAGCTGCGCGATGGGCGGTTGAGTGTCACCGCCCAAATCATGACCCCCACGGGTCAGCCCATGGCCATCGGGCGCGACGGGGTGACAACCACGCTATTTGCGCCCGACGGAGCCACCGAATATCGTGGCTGCCTGGGCGCCTAGCGCCGCAAATTCCGCGCAAAGATCANGGCTGACACCGCGTAAAGCAACAACACAACGAGCGCTGAGCCGCTCAAAAATAGCGCAAGCCCAAATGGCAANGGCGACAGATGGGCCGCCAATGGCAACCCCATCCAAAACTGCGGCACCCCTCCNCTCACGATCACNGCCCCAAGGGTCGCGGCGAAAAGGGCGGTNAGGCTGATCAGCGCTGCAACAACGGGCAAGCGCGGTCCGCGGCCACGCCATAGGCCGCGCAGGGCCCGTTTGACGCTCGCCACCTGCGCGCCCACATCCGCTTGCATGGCCATCAAGGCTGGCACGACGATCAATACTAAGATCACCCCAAACCCAAGCCCATAGACTAAGGTTATCACCGTTGGCTTGAGAAACTGCGCTTGTGACGAGGTTTCATAAAGCAAAGGGGACAGGCCGAGCACCGTGGTCAATGTCGTCAACAACACCGGTCTCAACCGATCTGTTACCCCATCGACAATCGCTGGAAATAGGCCCCGCTCTTTGGAATATTCATCAATCGTCGTCACCAAAACAATGGAATCGTTGATGATAATCCCCACCATGCCAATCAACCCAACCACAGAAAACAGCGAAAGCGGGATGTCATACCACCAATGGCCATAAATCGTCCCGATCAAGCCAAACGGAATAATGGCCATCACCACCAAGGGGCGTGTCCAGCTGGAGAAAATCCAAGCCAAAGTCATGAAGATCCCGGCCAAGGTCAAAATCAAACCCCGTGTGGCGTCATTGCGGAAATCATCTTCCTGTTCCGCCAATCCAGCCAAGGTGAAGGCAACTTGAGTTTCCTCAGCGATTTTTGGCAAAACTGTTTCTTCCAATTCCGCCACAATCGCCTGCGCGCGCGCCGGGTCATCCTCAGAAATATCGCCCGTCACTGAAATCACCTGGATGCCATTCTCACGCCGCACCGTTGAAAAACCGGTGCGCTGCTGCACGGTGACAATATCTGCCAGCGGCACATAGCCCCCGTTCGGTGTGCGGATCAGCATGCGATCGGTGAAATCAGCCGTCAATTCACCGGCCGGCAATTCCACACGGATCGTGGCCGAGCGCGGCCCATCGGGGAAGCTCGCCGCCTCAATCCCATTGAGGCGATTGCGCAACACCCGGCCCAATGTGTCGATGGTAAGCCCCAAAGATTGCCCCTGCGGCGTCAACTCCAACACCAATTCCTCTTTGTCGTAAGAGAGCGTGTCCTCAACAGCTGAGACTTCTGGATATCGTGCCAAAGCGGTTTGCAAGGCCTCAGAGGCGGCTTTCAGTCGGCGCGCATCAGCCCCGGAAAATTGCACATCGAGCGCATCGCCGCCTGGACCGGAGCGCCAACCGCGAAAGCTAATCGTCTCCACCCGAGGATGCCTAATCACCGCATCTTGCAAATCCGCGACAAAGGCAAAGGACGAATAGGGCCGCAAATCCGCATCAATCAACTCAACGGCAATGGAGCCCAATTGATCGGCATCTTTGGTATCAGCGCCCGCCAAGCCACGGCCGGTATTGCCCCCAATTTCGGCCATGGAGAAATCCACTGGATTGCGGCCATATTTCTCTTCATATTGCGCGCCAACGGCTTCTACAGCCTTTTGAAACGCGCGCATTTGCTCAAGGGAATCTTCCCGCGTTGCCCCCGGGGCCATCGCGAAATTACCCGTCACCGAGCCGCGCTCAGGAGCGTTGAAAAACCGCCATTGCACATCTCCATTGATGAACAGCACCGCTTGACTGGCCAAGGCCACCACCACAGCTGCAAACACCGGATATCGCGCCCAAATGACAAATCGGATAAACGGGCGGAACAGGTAGAACTTAAATTGATCCAGCAGGTAGTTCATGAAGTGTGACGGCATGTCATACCAACGGATCCGTGAGCCGACGGATATAGAATGCGCCATGTGATGGGGCAAAACCAAAAAGCATTCGGCCAGCGAGGCAATCAAAACCACGATGACGGTAAAAGGAATATCGGCAATCAAATCGCCAAACCGCCCACCAATCGCCACCAAGCCAAAAAAGGCGATGACGGTCGTCAGCGTTGCCGAAAATACCGGGGTGAACATGCGCTTGGCTGCATTCTCCGCCGCCACGACAGGGCTTTCCCCCAAAACACGCGCGCGAAAATCTGCGTGTTCCCCCACAACAATGGCATCATCGACCACAATCCCAAGGGTAATGATCAAAGCAAAAAGCGAGATCATATTGATCGTCAGCCCTGACAGATACATCAGCGCCAAAGCCGCCGCCATAGCCGCCGGAATTCCTGCGGCCACCCAAAAGGCCGTGCGCACATTCAAAAACAAAAATAACAGCAAAAGCACAAGCCCAAGCCCTTGAAGGCCATTTTCCAACAGCATGGCCAGCCGCGCAGAAATCGCCTCTGATCGGGTGCGGATCAATTCGACATTCACATCAGGGGGCAAGGATTCCATCATCGCCGCAGCGGTGGTTTGAACCTGCTCCTGGATTTCAATCGCGTCGCCCTGATCAGAGCGGTCAATGCGGATGGAAATGGCCGACGCCGCGCCCACGAAATAGGCGCGATCTCGGTCAACCCCCTCTTCCGTCACCCGCGCCACATCGCCCACGGTGAGCGACGAGCCATCGGCATTGGAACGCAAGACAATCTGCCTGATATCCCGGGCGCTGCGTTTGGCGATCCCTGTACGAATGCGCGCACTCCCGGCCACATCGCCTGCGGGATCCGCCTCAGCTTCCTCAGCGATGGCACTGGCGATCTGTGCCATGCTCACGTCATGACGAATAAGCGACAAGCTGTCGACTTCCACGATGGTTGAGCCCGCAGCCACGCCGCGAATAGTGGTGCGGGTCACGCCTGCGGCGAAAAGCCTTGTGACGAACTCATCGGCAAATAGAGCCAATTGCGCCACCCCAACCGGACCGGAGATCACCACATCTGTGACCCGGTCGCGCCAGACCCCACGGGTGACTTTTGGATCATCAGCATCATCGGGGAACTGGTTGGCGACGGAATCAACGGCGATTTGGGCATCATCGGTGCCACGGGCCATATCCCAGCCGGGCTCAAATTCCATGGTAATCCGCGCAGAGCCTTCCGAGGAGGTGGCAGAGGTGCTGTTCACCCCTTCAATCCCAAGCAACGCCGGTTCAACCACCTGCACAATTGCCCGGTCAACATCCTCCGGTCCAGCGCCATCCCACCGCACGCTGACCGTGACGCGGTCAATAATCACATCGGGAAAAAACTGCGCCCGCATTTGCGGAAAAGAAACAGCCCCGGCGACCAGCATAATAAGCAAGAAAAGGTTTGCCGCGGTGCGATGTCGGGTCATGTAAGATAAAATCCCGCCAGTGGCGGTGCGTATCACAGACATCCCTTATCCCCCCATCCGGCCTTCCAGCCGCTCAACCAATTCTTTGCGCACTTCGGGCTCTTGCAACTGCGCCAAGACCCGCTCCTTGGCCTGTTTGGGCATGCGTTTATTGGCCTCGACAAAGGCAATCAACTTGGCCCGCCGCTCTGGATCAAGCGCGATGGTCTCTGGGGCCGCCTGTGGCGCATTTCCCTCAGCGCTCAACACGCGCACCTTGATGCCCGCACCCAGCAATGGGGATCGTTCCGCTACAATTTGCGCTCCGCTCAGCTCACGCGAGCGCACCAAAACATCATCCCCCTGACGGCGCACAAGGGTCACATCGGCCTCCGACAGGCGCTCATCTTCGCCCACAACCAGAACCTTGTTATTCCCGCTCACGGCCGTGGCCGGCAGGCGGGCAACCCAATTCAAGGCGGGCTCCGTTATGTTTACAGTCACAAAATCACCCGGCCGCAGACCCTTGGAGGTTGCAAGGCTGGCAAAGAGCAGCCGCCCCGTCAAACCTTCGCCCACGACAGCAGCTTCGCGGGTGATCTGGCCGCTGGAGCTCATCTCCGCGCCGAGCAGATCCAGCGTCACCGTGACCTCAGCCGCCCGCAACTTGCCCGCATCATCGAGCAGTCGCCGATGCTGGGAGGTGCTCACACGAAAGGCCACTTCCAGAGCCAATGGATCCACCAATTGACCAATTTTTTCATTGTTGGTCACAGTTCCGCCCTGCAGAACAGTGACATTGGCCAGCAGCCCAGAAAAGGCCGCGCGTACAACGGTGTCACGCAGATTGCGCTCCGCTTCCGCCAGAGAAATATCCACCCGCATGACCCGCGCACGCGCTTGATCCAAACGCGCCTCAGCGGCCTGCAAAGCTTGGCGCCGCGCCAGAACGGATTGGCGCGCCGAGGAAGCAGCCAGTTCCGCAGCCTCCACAGAGGCCGCAGTGCCGACCCCACGGGTCACGAGATCTTGTTGCCGGGCCAATGCTTTTTGGCGCAGGGCGGCTTGCTCTTGCGCGGCGCTGATCTCATCCTTGGCCAAGTCTAGCGCCCGCATCGCCTCTCGCAAATCCGCTTGAGCATCGGCCATATCGGCCTGTACCAAAGCCAAGGCGGTTTGTGCATTTGACGGATCAATTCTCAGGAGTACATCGCCCTCCAAAACAGAACCGCCATTTTGAAAATTCGGGTGCAACTCAATGACCGTTCCGCCAACCGCCGGCCGAATATCAAGGCTACGCTGGCTTTGCACCTCGCCAAAACCTGTAGGACCGGAATATGCTGGCCCGGCTCAAAGGGCACGGCATTCACTGCAAAAATTCTCTCACGACCACCGCCACCGCGCCGCTGATCGTCACCTTTGTTCTCAATCGCGCCCCGAACCATCATGATGGCATAGGCAAACAGCGCCAGAGTCGCCGCCAGTAAGAACAACCCCATTAAACTTTTGCGTAGAAACCGCATACGACAGCCCTCTCGATCATCATTACAGTTGTTCTAGTACAAAACTTCTCCGCGTCACGCAGATTCGACAGCGGGGCTTATTTTCTTTGCAGATGCTCATCAAGCCGCGGCATGATTTCGACAAAATTGCAGGGTTTATGTCTTATATCCAATTGCTTGACGAGTATTTCGTCCCAAGCATCTTTGCAGGCGCCCGGACTGCCCGGCAATGCAAACATATAAGTGCCATTGGCCACACCGCCCGTTGCTCGGCTCTGAACCGCAGATGTGCCAATTTTTTGCATGGAAACAAAGGTGAAGAGGTTGAGAACGCGTCAATCTCTTTTTCATAGACATCCCGATGTGCCTCGACGCTCACATCACGGCCCGTAAGCCCAGTGCCGCCCGTGCTCAGAACCACATCAATGGACGGATCGCGCGACCATTGACGCAATTTTTCGGCAATCGCTGCGCGATCATCAGGGAGAATGTCACGGTCGGCCAGGATATGCCCGGCCGCTTGCAAGCGCGCAACCAGCGTGTCGCCGGATTTATCATCACTCAAACTGCGGCTGTCGGACAGGGTTAAAACCGCGATGCGCACCGCGACAAACTCTGTTTTTTCTGGTGCATTGGTCATGTCTTGCCCCCTTCAGATTGCGCGCGCAGCCAAGCCTTGAGCATCAACAAATCCTGCCATGCCTGTTTCTTCCGATTAGGCTGGCGCAACAGGCCCTGCGGATGCACCATCGGCAAAACTGGCAGGGCAAAACCCTCTTGCCAGGCTCCGCGCAGCTTGCTCAGGCCGCGTTTGCCCAAAACCGCCTGACAACTGATATTGCCCATACAGATCACAACCTGCGGCGCGGCCAAGATGATATGACGGCGCAAGAAAGGCTGCATCATGGCGATTTCAGCCGCGCTGGCCTCTCGGTCCTGCGGTGGGCGCCAAGGAATCACGGAGGCTGCATAGACCTCCTCGGCCCGGTCCAAACCAATAGCGGCGCACATTTTGCCCAGCAATTGACCGGCCGGGCCGGCAAAAGGCAGACCTTGCAGATCCTCCGCCCGCCCGGGCGCATCTTCCAAGATCATCACCCGAGCCCCAGCCCTGCCCCCACCAAACACCAAATTGCGGGCTCCGCGGCGCAAATCACAATGGGAAAAATTTTGCAGCGCAAGTTTCAACGCCGGCAAATCCCCCGCCGCAGCTGCAGCCTCTTCGGCCACTGCAACAGGGTCCACAGCCGGCGCGGCTGCCATCACAGCCGGAGGCCGCTCCGCAGCCTGTGGCGCCTCGGTGGGTGCCGCCGCTGCAGTGGATCGTTTGGGGTTTTGCGCCGGCACCTCATAGCGGTCAATGGGCACATCACCCACGGCATCGCTCACTCCGAGCTCTGCCTGCCACTGCAACGCGGCGCGTGCCATATGCCAATCCAATTGATCCATGGCCTCAAACTATGCCCTTCTGAGAGGAAGGTAAATCATTCAATCAGTGACGCAGCGCGTCAAAAATAACCCGCCCCAAGCTCAAATGACATTTCCTTGCACCCTGCCCTTGCCGTGGGCGGCCACTCTTTCTATAAAACGCCAACCGGAGAGGTCTATATGCAGCTTCAGCATCTATTGGGGATAGAACCCCTACATCCCCAAAGCATCACCGAAATATTGGATTTGGCAGATCATTACGCCGATCAAAACAGATCCCGTGCGCGCGACAGTAAAGCCCTGGCTGGCTGCACTCAGATCAATATGTTTTTCGAAAACTCAACCCGCACTCAAGCCAGCTTTGAAATCGCAGGCAAGAGATTGGGGGCGGATGTGATGAATATGGCCATGCAAGCCAGCTCAATCAAAAAAGGTGAGACCCTCATTGATACAGCGCTGACACTCAATGCCATGCACCCCGATCTTCTGGTGGTGCGCCATCCGCATTCTGGCGCCGTCGATCTCTTGGCGCAGAAAGTCAATTGCGCGGTGCTCAACGCTGGGGACGGGCGGCATGAACACCCCACGCAAGCCCTGCTGGATGCGCTCACCATCCGCCGATCCAAAGGCCGCTTGCACCGCCTCAACATCGCCATTTGCGGCGACATTGCCCACAGCCGCGTGGCCCGCTCTAACCTCATTTTGCTGGGCAAAATGGAAAACCGCATTCGCCTTATCGGCCCAGCAACGCTGATGCCGGCGGGAATTGGCGAGTTTGGTGCGGAAGTCTTTCACGATATGCAAGAGGGTTTGAAGGATGTGGATGTGGTGATGATGCTGCGCCTGCAACGCGAGCGTATGGACGGCGGCTTCATCCCCTCCGAACGCGAATATTATCACCGCTATGGTTTGAATGCTGAGAAACTGAGCCACGCCAAGCCAGATGCCATTGTTATGCACCCAGGCCCAATGAACCGCGGCGTTGAAATCGACGGGGAAATCGCCGACGATTTGAACCGCAGCGTCATACAAGAACAGGTTGAGATGGGTGTGGCAGTGCGCATGGCGGCCATGGATATATTGATGCGCAACAGGCGCCAAGCTGCAAAAGAGGCGCAGGCATGACCCAAAGCCTCCTTTGCGTCCCCCTTGACAGGAGACTGTGCGAATGAACGAACCCAAAGATCCCCGCATGTCGGGAAAAATTGCCATGTATGTCCTGATTTTCAGTGCCGCTTTGGTGGCTTTGATGGTGTGGGTGGCCGGATGACCTCACTGCGCATTACAAATGTTCACCTGGTTGACCCAGANAGACAGACCGTCGAGCTGGGCANTTTGAGCATCAAAAACGGCCGCATTGCCNCCGATGATCCGACCCTGCCGAGCCGNGACGGCCAGGGCAAATATCTTGCGCCAGGCATTGTCGACATTGGCGCAAAGGTCTGCGAGCCNGGCGAGCGGCATAAGGAAAGCTTTCGCTCCGCTGGCCTGTCCGCTGNCGCTGGCGGGGTGACCACTTTGATCACTCGGCCAGACACAGAGCCGGCCATTGACAGCCCCGAAACCCTTGAATTTGCCAACCGCAGGGCGCAGGCCACCTGCGCCGTACGCAGCTATCAAATGGCGGCGCTCACAAAAGGGCGTTTGGGCAAGGAAATGACCGAGATCGGATTTTTGCAAGACGCAGGAGCAATTGCCTTTTCCGATTGTGACGCGGTTGTCACCAATACCAAAGTCCTGTCGCGCGCGCTCACCTATGCGCGGCAATTGGGGGCTTTGGTCATTGGACACCCGCAAGATCCAGGCCTGTCACAGGGGGCTGCGGCCACCTCTGGCAAATTTGCAACCCTGCGNGCGATCCCGGCGGTCTCGCCCATGGCNGAGCGTCTGGGGCTTGAGCGGGATTTGGCCCATGGTAGAGATGACNGGCGNGAAATATCATGCCGATCAACTCTCCACCGCCCTCGCCCTACCGGCCTTAGAGCGGGCCAAACAACAAGGTTTGGATGTCACCGCCGGGGTCAGCATTCATCACCTAACGCTCAACGAGTTGGACGTCGCCGATTATCGCAGCTTTTTTAAAGTCAAACCCCCGTTGCGCTCCGAAGAGGATCGGCTGGCGATGGTTTCTGCGCTTGCAAGCGGGTTGATTGACATCATCAGCTCCATGCATACGCCGCAGGATGAAGAGTCCAAACGTCTGCCCTATGAGCAAGCCGCCTCTGGGGCTGTGGCATTGGAGACAGTTTTGCCGGCTGCCTTGCGCCTTTACCATGCCGAGCAGTTGAGCTTGCCACAGTTGTTCCGGGCCCTGTCCCTCAACCCCTCGCGGCGCTTGGGTCTGGACAGTGGTCGCCTGAGCCTGGGGGCTCCTGGGGATCTCATCTTATTTGACCCCGATGTGCCCTTCGTTCTGGATCGCTTTTCGCTCCGGTCTAAATCTAAAAACACCCCTTTTGATGGGCAACGCCTGCAGGGCCGTGTTTTGGCGACATTCGTCGGTGGCAGGGAAGTCTACGCAAGATGAATTTTGACCTGACCAGCGCAGCTGAACTCTTGGCCTTTTGGGCCATTGCCGGATATTTGCTCGGCGCAATCCCCTTTGGCATCGTCACGGCGCGCGTCTTGGGCCTTGGAGATTTACGGCAAATTGGCTCGGGCAATATCGGGGCCACGAACGTGCTGCGGACCGGCTCCAAACTCGGCGCGGCTTTAACCTTGATCGGTGATGCGGGCAAAGCGGGTGCCGCGGTGCTTTTGGCCCGCGCATTGGCCGCCGAGGATGCGGCGCAAATTGCCGGCTTCGCCGCCTTTCTGGGGCATTGCTATCCGATTTGGCTGAAATTCAAAGGCGGGAAAGGCGTGGCCACCTTCTTTGGCCTGCTCTTTGCCCTGGCCTGGCCGATTGGTGTCGCCGCCGGCGCCACATGGCTCGCCGCTGCAGCCATTTTTCGTTTTTCCAGCCTCGCCGCACTTCTCACCGCTGTGATGACGCCTCTTTGGATCATCCTTATGGGCTTCAATAGTTTATTTTTGCTGTCCCTCTGTCTCACCGGGGTGATTTATTGGCGCCATAGAGAAAATATTATCCGCTTGATCCGCGGGCAAGAGAGCAAAATCGGGCAAAAATAGAGGGGCTTCGCGGCTGGGTTATGCAGAGGTCTTCAGTAGGAATAATCTGCGTAAATCCGGGTCAAATCCCCTTGCCAATCGCCATGGTAGCGCGCCAAAAGCTCATCGGCAGGGGTTTGGCCGGTCTCAAGACTGTCTTGCAGCGCATTTAAAAAATGGGTTTCATCTGGCACAAGCCCACCTGCCCCACTGCGCCCACGCGCGGTGAGGCCTGCATGTGAAATCGCCACCGCTTGCCGGGCCAGATCCATCATTTTGACCCCGCCAGCCTCGGCTTGCAGCCCATCGACGGAGGCTGCAATCCGCAAGTCATCACGGGTTTGCGCATCCATGCCTTTCACCAAATCCCAAGCCGCATCCAGCGCAGTTTGATCGTATAAAAGCCCAACCCAAAAGGCTGGCAACGCGCAAAGACGTCGCCATGGCCCTCCATCCGCGCCGCGCATTTCCATGAATTGCTTGATCCGCGCTTCCGGGAAGATGGTCGTCAGATGATCGGCCCAATCGCTGAGCGTGGGCACTTCGCCAGGCAGCGCAGGCAATTTACCTTTGAGGAAGTCGCGGAAAGATTGGCCTAAGGCATTGATATATTTTCCATCACGATAGACAAAATACATCGGCACATCTAAGGCATAGTCCACATAGCGCTGAAATCCCATCCCATCTTCAAACACAAAGGGCAGCATCCCTGTGCGGTCTGCATCCAAATCCCGCCAGACCCGCGCGCGCCAGGATTTATGGCCATTCAGCTGACCCTCAAAGAAGGGAGAATTGGCAAAAAGCGCGGTCGCGACCGGTTGCAGAGCCAGAGCCACGCGAAATTTTTGCACCATATCCGCCTCTGAGGCAAAATCGAGATTAACCTGGACTGTACAGGTGCGCCGCATCATCGTGCGGCCCATTGTGCCAACCTTGCCCATATAGGCGTCCATCAACTGATACCGGCCCTTTGGCATCAAGCTCACGTCTTCATGCTTCCAGATAGGCGCGGCGCCAAGGCCGATGAAACCAACACCAATTTTATCGGCAATTTCCTTCACCTCACGCAGGTGCACATTCACCTCGTCACAGGTTTCATGAATGGTTTCAAGCGGAGCCCCCGAAAGCTCTAGCGCGCCGCCCGGCTCAAGGCTCACATTGGCGCCGTCTTTCGTCAATCCGATGAAGATAGCCATTTTCCTCGACTGGCGCCCAGTTAAACTGATCGCGTAGCCCTTGCAAAATAGAGAGCACAGAGCGCTCGCCCTCATAGGGCAAGGGCGCCAGCGTGTCTTTGCAATAGCCAAATTTTTCATGTTCCGTGCCAATGCGCCAATCGCTTTTCGGTTTATTGCCCTTTTCAAGCAACAAGGCCAATTGGTCAAAGCTTTCGATCGGGCCTCCGCCAGATTGTGGAATAGACATAGGGGAGACTCCGCTTATCGTAATGGTTACCCCTCACAGGTGGCCCCTCACACAGGGCAAGTCAAGACAGGGTTAATGAAGTTTCCGGCGATTGCGTTGCCAGATGAGAAATAAATCCGGGCCGCGCCCCTGACTGGCGGCCTCCGCTTGGGCATAATTCACCCCAGGCAAGGCCACCAAAGCATCAAAGAGCTTGCCCGTGCCCTCTGCATCCCCCGGCACAGACAGCATGCCCTCGGGGCCAAAAAAGACCCAAGTGGTGCGGCCGCGCATGTTGCGATGCAACTCAATGCGCTCCAGAGTGTCGAGTGAAATGGAGAGGCCCGTACCAGCGGCCAAATAGCTCACTTGCCGCTCATCGACCTCCACCACCCCAGCCCCGCCTTGGCCTGCAGGGAATTTGAAGCGGCGATAGGCGTCATGGCCGATCAATGCGCCCATAACGGCGATCACCGCGCCTGCAAGCCGGGTCGTGCCAAAGCTGCTGACCACGATCATCAGCCCGGTCGTCAGGACCAATCCGGCAAAGATAAATCCCCGATATTTTCGCAAACTGCGAAGTGCTTCGGGACGGATAAAGCTCATTGCCAATCCCCCAAAGCACTCTGCCACAGGGTCAATGCCGCCACGGCGGCCGTATCCGCACGCAAAATCCTGGGACCGAGCGACACCCCATGCGCCTCGGGCATCTCATTGAGCCGCCGCCGTTCGGCTGGGCTAAATCCCCCCTCCGGTCCGATCAAAACCGCCCATGGACCCGCGAGAGATGGCAAGGCCTCACCGGATCCCAAGCGGGTTTCATCACAAAACATGATCTGGCGCTGCACGTCCCAACCGTCCAGCAGCTTCGAGAGTTTTTGCAGCTCATGCACCACAGGCACATAGGTGCCACCGCATTGCTCGGCAGCCTCCACGGCATGATTTTGCAAGCGATCTTGGCGAATGCGCTCAGAATTGGTAAAATCACTCTGCACCGGCAGGATCTGCGCCGCGCCCATCTCTGTGGCTTTTTCGACGATGAAATCCGTGCGCGCCTTTTTGATGGGCGCGAAGATCAGCCACAGATCAGGCGGCAGCTGCATCGGCTTGGACTGGCGTTCACAAAGCAAGATGCCATTGCGTTTACCAGCCTGCACCACACGCCCCAACCACTCACCGTCGTGACCGTTGAACAGTTCAAGAACCTCGCCCACGCCTTTGCGCATCACACCGAAAAGGTAATGAGATTGCTCGCGGCTCAAAGGAACCGATTGCCCCGCCCCCAGCGGGTGATTTACATAGAGTCGAATAACTGAAGCCATGGAGCATAGGATATGACGCAATCGGGCAAATCACCAGAGGGGCAAGTTGCCGATGCGGTAAAAGATAATTGGGTCGATCGCCATGCGCCAGAGGCCAGCCGCCCCTATTTGCGCCTGTCCCGAGCCGACCGTCCCATCGGCACTTGGCTGCTATATATCCCCTGTATTTGGGGCATCCTTTTGGCGGCGCTCCAGGCGGGAGATTTCCAGAGCTGGGACTTGTGGTTGATCGTTGGCTGCGGCGCCGGCGCCTGGTTAATGCGCGGCGCGGGGTGCACATGGAATGACATCACCGACCGAAAATTTGATGCCCAGGTCGCCCGCACCCGCTCGCGCCCTCTTCCATCGGGGCAGGTTACGGTGCGCGGCGCGCTGCTTTGGATGGTGGCCCAGGCGCTCATTGCATTTTGCATTCTGATCAGCTTTGGCATGCCTGCAGTTCTGATTGGCGTTGCCAGTCTTGGCTTTGTTGCGATTTACCCCTTTGCCAAGCGGTTCACCTGGTGGCCGCAGGTGTTTCTAGGGCTGGCATTTAATTGGGGCGCTTTGCTGGGATGGGTGGCCCATAGTGGCCGATTGGATTGGCCTGCCGTGCTTCTATATCTTGCCGGCATTGCCTGGACCCTGTTTTATGACACGATCTATGCGCATCAAGACACAGAGGATGACGCGCTGATTGGCGTGAAATCTACTGCGCGCCTGTTTGGGAACAGCAGCCCGCAATGGCTGCGCGCCTTTGCCGTTCTGAGCGCTGGTTTGATGGCGCTGGCAATCTATGTCGCCCTCCGTGCCGCCAGCCCGGCACAAATGATCATCGCCCAAATGGGCACAGCAGGGTTTGCGGCCCATATGCTTTGGCAAATGCGTCAGCTCGATATCGACAATGTGCCCTTGCTGCTCCAGCTGTTTCGCGCGAATCGGGAGGCGGGCCTGATCCCTGTGCTGTTTTTCGCCGTCACTGTTATGCTGTGATTGATCCCACGGCGGTCCCGTTCTAGAAGGCTTCGGGAACGTAGGAAAAATTGATGCGCATTATTCCAGTGATTTTATCTGCACTTGCCTTCGCAGCTGCAGGCGTTGGGGCATATTTTGCCGCGGGCCTCACTGTGTCTTGGATTGAAAATAGCTCGGCCACCGCCGTCGAGAAACGCCTGGCCTTGGAAGGCTTTGACTGGGCCAGCGTGCAAACCGATGGGTTAAAGGTCGTTTTGGAAGGCGAAGCCGCCTCTGAGGCCCTGCGTTTTAAGGCCTTGGCCGCAGCGGGGCAGATCGTTGAAGCCGCGCGGGTGATTGATAATTTCACCATCACCGACAGCCGCCCACCCGTTGCGCCCAAATTTTCTGTCGAAATATTGCGCAATGGCAAAAGTATTTCTCTGATCGGATTGGTTCCCACCAAAGCTGATAATGCGAATTTCAAAGACCGAGTCGCCCGCATCGCCGGCGATTTACCCGTAGCCGATTTCCTCGAAACCGCAGATTATCCGGTGCCGGACGCCTGGTCCTCGGTTATATCCTATGGTCTTTTGGCTTTGGAGCGATTGGAACACTCGAAGATTTCAATTGGCGAGACACAAGTTGAAATTGAAGCCATTGGCGAGTCCGACGCGCAAAAATCCAAGCTTTTGGAGGAGCTGACCCGCCGCACCCCTGCCGATATCACCTCAAAGATTGGCATCAGTGCACCGCGCCCTGTGATCACCCCCTTCACATTACGGTTTCGCATCACCGCCGATGGCGCTTCCTTCGACGCCTGCAGTGCAGACAGCCCGGAAGCCGCCGTGCAGATTCTGGCCGCGGCAAAGGCGGCGGGCCTGGCCGAAGAGGCCACCTGCCGGCAGGGTCTTGGTGTGCCGTCCCCCTTGTGGAGCAAGGCGGCAACACAGGCCATTGCGGCCCTTGCCAAACTGGGCGGCGGATCTGTAACCCTGAGCGATGCCGATGTAACGCTCACCGCCCCGGCCGGAACTGATCCAACCCTGTTTGACACGATCACCAGCCGGCTGGACGGCGATTTGCCAGAGGTCTTTGCGCTCAATCCCATCCTATTGGTCGCCCCTGAAACCCCAGAAGATGACGCGGCCATCCCGGAAATGGTCGCCACCCTCTCGCCTGAAGGCCAGGTACAAATTCGCGGGCCCGTCATCAGCCCCCGCGCGCAACGGACTCTGCAGACCTTTGCCTACGCGGTTTTTGGAAGTGAGGATGTTTACCTATCAACCAAGCTGCAAGACAATCTGCCCGAAGGTTGGATGGTGCGCAGCTTGGCAAGTTTGGCGGGTCTCAGCAAACTCAACTCTGGTATTGCCACAGTCTCTCCCAATGCCATTGACATCACTGGGTTGACAGGCCGCCGCTCGGCAAAAACCGATATTGCGCAAATTTTAATTGATCGCCTCGGCGATGGGGCGGAGTTTGAGCTCGAGGTGACCTACCTAGAAGAGCTGGACCCTCTGGCCCGGATGTTGAACGGTGCGGAATGTGTGGCAGAGATCACCGACTTGGCCAGTCAAAATAAAATCAAATTCGAGCCAGGCTCTGCCACCCTCGACGGCGACAGCCGCGACACGGTGCAAGCCATTGCAGAGGTGTTTGAGCGTTGCCTCGAAGCTCCCATTGAGATCGGCGGCCATACCGACAGCCAAGGGCGTGAGGAAATGAACCTCAACCTCAGCAAGGGCCGCGCGGAGGCCGTGCTCACGGCTTTGCGTGGCGCCCGTGTCAAACTCAAGTCCTTAACAGCAGAAGGCTATGGGGAAACCCAACCCATCGCCGATAACGGTACCGAAGAGGGCCGAGAAGCCAACCGGCGCATTGAGTTTCGCCTTGTGACGCCTGCCACTCTTGAGGCGCCAGAAACGCAGTCCGAAACATCCGATACGGCCACCGCTGAGGAGACCAGCAATGAATAGAACCGAGTTTATCGTCACAATCGCAATCATCCTCTTTGTAGCATTTTGCTTGGGATGGTTCGCGAATTGGCTGGTTCATCGCTTTAGCCGCGTCAGCCAATCCGATATTGGCGAATTGGATAAATTGGCCCAATCGGTGCATGAGGCCGAAGACATGCGCGACAAGGCCATCGCCTATATGGAGCAGCGTGAAGCCGAAATGAGCAATAAATTGTCACAAACCGAAGCGGAGCTCGGCGCGGCAATGGAAGGTCTGCGTGTCGCAAGGACGGAAGCCGAGGAATTGCGCAGTTATATTGAACGGCAAAACTCTGGCGGATAGCCCCGCGCTCAGCTCTCTTTCGCGGCGCTCTCAGAGCTCCATGCGGCCAGGGCAGCTTCATCTTGATCTTTGGCTGCCACCCAAGTGGCCGACTCTTTAGACAGTTCTTTTTTCCAAAATGGCGCGCGAGATTTGAGATAGTCCATGAGATAATCGGCACCCGCAAAGGCATCTTTGCGATGGGCTGCGGCTGTGGCCACCATCATGATCGCCTCCCCGGGCTGCAACCGCCCGTAGCGATGGATGACCAAAGCTTTTTCCAATCCGAACTTCTCAACTGCTTGATCGG
>JGI26088J50261_1000296_pt1 | contig 29868 bp, 25 predicted proteins | sample SaaInl1SG_22_DNA_FD_50261 | JGI IMG/M metagenome (IMG submission 50261)
TGCTATTGCTAATTGTAGATAAAATAGCTTGACTTTACTAAATAAAAAAGCAGTTAAACAAGCGCCTATCAAAGCCGTCGGAGTGTAGTACACTACAATTTTCCAGTTTATTTCTTTCCAAAATAAGATTACGCGAGAAGGTCTACCAATCAAATTACCCAGATTCACAAGAGGAGGAGTAGCAGCAGTTCCTACCATAAAATTTAAAATAGGTATCATAAGCAAGGCTCCACCACCGCCTCCTATAGTAGAAAAAGCAAAGGCAATAGTACCTAAAAGCAATAAAAAACCAAGTATCAGATAGTTTATTTCATCTACATTTATCATCTTTCAAAATTACAAAAGATGTATAGATTAAATTGTAATGTGCTCTACACACCAAATGACTCAATTATTCGTTTTACATTAGCGTAAATGATTAGAAGAGCTCTGATATATTGTTTTGTTATTTGTTTTATTTTAATAAAAAACAATTTATATGCTCAAACTTCTAATTATAGAAGTTACTCAATTGCATACACTTCAGATACGCTTCTAATAGATACTTTAAGTATTAATAGAAAATCTTTTAAAGTTNTCTGTGGTACTTTAGAATTACAAGACGATGTTTATTACCTAGATGCTATAAGTGCAAAGCTTAAACTGTTTACCACTTGTTCAGATTCGTTGAGATTAGAGTATCGTGTTTTTGATATGATGTTTGATGGCGAATTCAAAAGAAAGGATACCACACTTATTTTTAAGAATAACNTAGAGCAAAGAAATAGTTTCTTATACTCAGCTGTTAATAAGCNAACTGATTTTTTTGGAAGTAGCATACAAAAATCAGGTAGNATATCTCGCGGAATTTCTTTTGGAAACAACCAAGATTTATCGGTAAATTCTTCTTTAAATTTACAATTGGCAGGAGATATTGCGCCAAATCTTAAACTTCTTGCGTCGGTATCTGATGATAATATTCCAATTCAACCAGATGGTAACACGAACAAATTACAAGAGTTTGATCAAATATTTATTCAAATTTATAATGAAAAGTTTAAAGTAATTGCCGGAGATTTCTGGTTGGANAATCCAACAGGACATTTTTTAACATACAGAAAAAGAGCNCAAGGNTTATTCAGTCAATACGCATTTAGCAACAAAGAAAATACCAATTGGATTATTCAAGGCGCAGGAGCATTATCTAAAGGAAAGTTTGCACGTAATGTAATTCAAGGTACAGAATCAAATCAAGGTCCGTATAGGTTAAGAGGAAATGAAAACGAACCATTTATTATTGTTTTAGGTGGAACTGAGCGTGTTTACTTAGACGGCAAACTTTTAGAAAGAGGTCAAGAATATGATTATACAATAAACTACAATACTTCTGAGGTAACATTTACTACGCGTAATCTAATTACGAAAGACAGCAGGGTGGTGGTTGAATTTCAATATTCAGATCAAAACTATGCACGTTCTTTATTTCAAGCAAGTGCCAATTACAAAAGCGATAAATTAGATTATTGGTTCAATGTTTATTCAGAACAAGATGCTAAAAATCAAAGCTTACAGCAAGATTTATCCTTAGCAGATAAAAAGCTGCTTTCTGAAGTTGGAGACAGTGTATTACAGGCAAGAGTAAACAGCATTGATAGTGTGGGTTATAATGAACAACAAGTCTTGTACAAATTAGAAAATGTAAATGGTTATGATAGTGTTTTAATCTATTCGGTTCATCCAGATTCTGCAATTTATAGAGCCGTTTTTACGCAAGTAGGCCCTAATGAGGGTAATTATATCTTTGATCGTTTTACTGCGGTGGGTAGAGTATATAAATGGGTAGAGCCAATTGCTGGTATTCCACAAGGTAACTTTATACCCGCTCAGCTCTTGCTATCGCCAAAGAGAAGAAGAATGATTAGTAGTGGAGTTAATTACCGTTTTGCAGAAAATTTTGTTTTAACAACAGAGGTTTCTACTACCAATAATGATCAAAATACATTTTCCAGGAAAGATAAGAATAACGATAATGCTTTTGGTAACAGAACCCGTTTAACTGGAGAAATAAAGTTAGGAAAAACAGATAGTTCTTTATGGAGTTTTATTACGGATACAGAAATTGAATATAGAACCGCCTTTTTTAGCGAAATTGAGCGCTACAGAACAGTAGAGTTTGATAGGGATTGGAACATTAGAGATAAANCGTTTGTTGGACAACAATTTTTGGCACAAACCGAAGCCAGTTTTAAACACAAGCAAAAAGGTAACATTAGCACGCAAGCACAATCATTTAATCTAGGAAGCGCTTATGCCGGAAGACGTGCGTGTTTTTCTGGAAACTGGCGCGGAGAGAATGGATTCTCTGCTAACTGGGAATCGAGTTATCTAAATGCAAAGACAATCACTGAGCAAAATACTTATCTGAGACATAAAATTGATATAAATCAAAATTTGGGATTTATTAAGGTTGGTTTTGTTGATGATCACGAATTAAATCAATTTGTTACTTCTGATATTTTGTTTACCAATTCCTATCAATGGTATGATTGGAAGGCCTACATTAAACAGGGAGATTCCGTTGCAAATGGCTTTAGTTTATTTTATAGAGAAAGATATGATAACAAAAGTGATAGTTTACGTTTGAAGAGTGCAGCGATTGCAAAACATTTTGGTGCGTCTTATGATTGGATCAGTAATAAGTTCATTAAACTAAATGTATTAGGAAGCTACAGAACGCTAGAAATTAAAGACAGCACTCTAATCAATCAANCCCCAGAAAATACGGTAATAGGAAGGGCAGATTATTCGCTTAAGCTATGGAAAGGAGCTTTAACCAATACAACGTTCTATGAAATTGGCTCTGGTTTAGAGTTGCGAAAAGAATTCTTGTATTTTCAAGTAAATTCAGGTCAGGGTGTATATACGTGGATAGATTATAATGGAGATGGAGTGAAAGACTTAAATGAGTTTGAAGTTGCACAATTTGCCGATCAAGCAGATTACATTCGAATATTCACACCGAGTAACGAGTATGTTAAAACTTTTAGCAATGAGTTTAATCAATCTATATTCTGGAAACCCGAGCGCATTTGGTCAAATAAAACAGGGGTTTTAAATGTACTTGCTCGTTTTTCTAATCAAACGCGTTTTAGAATTACCCGCAAAACAGGAGAAGCTGTGGTGGAGAATTATAACCCATTTAGAGGAGAAATTGCAGATACTAGTCTCATTTCGTCTTCTTCTAGCATTAGGAATACGCTCTTTTTTAATCGAATTAATGCTATTTTCGGATTGGATTACGTGTTTCAAAACGCTGCCTCAAAAACACTCTTAGCAAATGGTTTTGATGCCAGAAATACAGCCTTTAATCAAGTTAATTTACGTTGGAATATTGCCAAAAAATTTACGCTTAAAGCTACACTAGAAAATGGNAATAAAGAAGTATTGGCAGATTATACATCAGGTAGAAATTATGCCATTTCTTATTTAGAAGCCATACCAAGCTTTATTTACCANCCCAGTACGAATTTTAGAGTGAGCGTTGAAGGTAGGTTTACAACAAAAGAAAATAGTGTTGAGTTTGGTGGGGAAAATACCAATTTAACCGATTTAGGTGTTTTGTTCAAGTATAATCAAGCAGAAAAAGGTTCGTTACTCGGCGGATTTAATGCCATAAACATTCAGTTTGATGGCGCTGAGAATAATGCTGTTGCTTTTGAAATGTTAGAATCTTTGAGGCCAGGTATTAATTATACGTGGAACTTAGGTTATCAGCGCACCATTTCCAAAAGTTTACAATTAAGCTTACAATATTACGGCAGAAAATCTGAAGGAAACAGAACAATTCATGCCGGAGGATTGGAAGTTCGTGCCTTCTTTTAAAAAGGTAATGTCTTAATCCAACCTAACATTTCTTGTAAAATCAAAGTAGAAATTGTTTCCTGTAGTACACCGTATTCTAAGACAGTGCAAGTTTCACACGTTTGAAAAAGGTGATTTAAACCGGAGTATTCTTTTACAAATAAATTTGTTTTAGGCGCATATCTTTTAAATCCTTTTAGGTTTTCTTTTGCAGCTACCTGAATATCTTTTTCACCGTTTATGGCAAATACATAACCATTGTAATCCTTCAAATATGGTTTGGCTTCAAACGTTAAAAACTCTTTACCATATGCATTGGCGAGTTGCTTACTTAAGTTTAAAGCGTAGTTTTTTGCAGTAATTTGAGATTTGATCGTTTCGCTTGCTTTTTCGTAGTGCTTCATTAATTTTTCTTTAAGCATGCGCTTTGCAGAACTGTAGTTCTCTGCTTTTCTTATTACTTTGTATAAAATAGAGATGCCTTTTTTTGTCCATTTTGCGTCAGACTTATTGCTGCGCTTAAGGGTTATATCATAATTCTGCTGAGCTAGAACTTTATAACCAGAGGTACCAGCAGCAGCTAAAAAAAGAAGAAAATCAATTTCTTTTCTTTCAGACAGAACTAAACTGTGCATACCTCCTTCAGAGTGACCTAAAATTCCTACCGGATGATTAGGATATAGGGATTTGACGTGGATCAAAGCAGCTTCTAAATCGGTAGAAAAATCATAGATCGAAGATCCTTCAAAATTTCCTTCAGATTCTCCGGTTCCTCTGTCATCAAAACGTAAAACACCAATTCCGTTAGAAGAGAGATAGTCTGCAATTATTAAAAATGGCTGATGTCCCATCAATTGTTCGTTTCTATCTTGTGGCCCGCTACCACTGGCTAAAATTACGATAGGAAAGACACGGTTTGAGTCTTTAGGAACGGTTAGAGTACCTGCCAGTTTGAAATTTTGTATGCTATTCTCAAAAAAGATGTCTTTTACAGCGTAGCTGAAAGGTGGAACCGGTTCTTGAGGACGTTTAATGTCTAGTTTCTCAGGTTTGTTTCTGTAGAAAGAGAGCGGAGCTTTATAAATACCTTGTTCAAAAGTTCCTGAAATACTATCTGAAGTAAGGTTTCCTTGATAACTTATTTCTAAGCGTGATACCGAAAAACGTATAGAATTGCCTTCTAGTAGAAAAGTATCTAGTTCTACTGGGTATTTGTTTTCTCCTCTGATATCAACTAAAACACAGTTCTTAAAGTTTTCTGTAATGTTTAGTTCTAAGGATATATTCTGACCAGCAACCAATAAATTACCGAACCAAAGTCCTTTTATGTTCTGGGTAAATCCAGTAAATGTAATTAGGATAATTACTGCTGTTAGTATATTTCTCATATCACGAAATTAAAACTAATTTTTAATGTGTTACACTACTATTTCGAACATTGATGGATTTATATAATAATGAAAATAAGAAGCGCGTATCGGGCTGCTTTTCCTAAAGTCATAAGACCCAAGGTGCTCCAAATAGGTGTTTTAAATAGGCCTAAAACAAGCAAGATTAAATCACCTATAAAAGGTAAGAAACCAAAAAAAGCAATATATTTCCCTCTTCTTTTGAAAGCATTTTCGATCTGTGTGAGTCGTTTATCCGTTAAACCTAATGGCTTAAACCAAGCTGTTTTTCCTAAAGACCCAATAAAATAGTTAGTTGCTCCTCCCAACGAATTTCCTACTGTTGCTATTATTAGGCAGGTAGATGGGTTAAAACCATTGCCTATGAATAGTACTACCACTAGTTCTGAAGAGAAGGGTAAAACTGTTGCAGATAAAAAAGTTACCAGAAATAACCCTAGCCAACCAAGTGCGATCCATTCCATAGTACGATTTAGAATGTTTTGTCTTTTAAAAATGGAATACTTTCTCTAACGTGATTAAGGGTATCCGCATTTAACTCTCCAACGAGCACTACTTCTTCATTAGAAGTACATTCTACTTCTCCTAAGGCGTTAATTAGAGCAGAATCTCCGCTATAATTAAATTCTTTTCCGTCTATACCAACCCTATTGACACCAATCACATAGCACTGATTTTCTATTGCTCTTGCTTTTAGCAAGGTTTTCCAGTGTTCCTTTCTTTTTTCAGGCCAATTGGCAACATAGATTAAAGTATCGTATTCAAATTTACTAGACTCAACCTTGTTTCTACAGTTTTCTGGAAAACGTAAATCGTAGCAGACCTGTAAATTTATGCGCCAGCCTTTGTATTGGACAATTTTATTTTCTCGTCCTGCTGCATAGTGCTTATCTTCTTTTGCTAGTGTAAACAATTGCCTTTTATCGTAGTGGTGAAGTATTCCATTTGGCTCAATGAAGACCATTCGGTTGTAATACTTTCCATTTTCTTCTATAATTAAGGATGTAGTAATTGCACAATTTTTAGTGTTGGCAAGCTGACGTAACCAAGCTATGCTTTCCGATGTGAAAAAAGATTCGGCTAGTTTTTGAGGTTGCATAGAAAAACCCGTAGAAAACATTTCAGGTAAGACCAGCAAATCTACCTTTTCAGATGAGTTAATTAGTCTTTGATAATTGTCAAAATTAGCCTTTTTATTTTCCCAAATTTGATTGGCTTGTACAAGTCCTACCTTTAAATTTTGCATAATAAATTAGTTGCTTGTATTAGTGTTTCTTCTTTTTTGGCATAACAAAAACGTATTGTTTTGTTGTCTTGCTTGTTGGTATTAAATACTGATGTTGGGATAACTGCTACGCCCTTTTCGGTGGTTAACCATTTAGAAAAAGCTATATCGTCAAGGTCTGCTATTTTCGCATATTTTGCGGTTACAAAGTAGGAGCCATAACTTGGCAATAATTCGAATTTAGAGCTTTGCATTCTTTCCACAAAGAAATCGCGTTTTTCTTTGTAGAAACTACCAAGCTTACTTAAATCTGCTTGTGGTAAATATGTTGCGAGTGCTATTTGACAAACACTGTTTACGCAAAAAACTAAATATTGATGTACTTTTTTTATTTCTACCATTATCTCTTTGGGTGCAACAACGTAGCCAATTTTCCAACCGGTTACATGAAAGGTTTTTCCAAAAGAAGAAGTAATTATGCTTCTGTCTTTTAGTTTTTCTCTAGTGTGTGCAGAAATATGTGGTTTTTCAAAGTGGATAAATTCATACACTTCGTCAGATAAGAGAAATACGTCTGGGAAACGATCTAAAATTGTTTCTAGCGCTAAAATATCTTGCTCTTCAAATACTTTTCCGCTTGGGTTATGCGGATTATTGGTAATAATCATCCTAGTTTTTGAAGAAAAGGCAGCGTTAACCTTATTCCAATCTACGTTAAAGTTTTCATCTAAATTAACATGCACGGGTTTACCTCCAGCTAGTTTTACAGCAGGCGCATAGCAATCGTAAGACGGGTCTAAAATAACTACTTCATCTCCTTTTTTAATTAGAGCTTGAATGGCAGTGAAAATAGCTTGTGTGGCTCCCGCAGTAATTAAGAGTTCATGGTTTTCATCTACCTCTCTGTCATAGTGAAGTAAAATTTTGTCTTTTACTGCCTTCAATAATGGAGGGTATCCAGCCATAGGAACATATTGATGAACATTCTCTTTGCCTATTTTATTAAATGTTTCTTGTAGTTGCTGAGCAATAGGAAAATTTGGAAAACCTTGTGAGAGGTTAATAGCATTGTGTTCCGTGGCGAGTTGCGACATCACAGTAAAAATAGTTGTACCCAATTGAGGTAGCTTAGAGTCTATCTGCATCATATTCCAAATATAAAGAATTGAAGTAAGGTCGGCAAGCTACATTTGCCTTGTTTGAGAAGAAATAATATCTACTGGATTGTAACTGTAAAATAAAAGACAGTTTTGTGTTAGGGTTCAATTCTTATCTTCTATATTTGAATTAAAATCCGCAATATGTTACGTGTAATTATTTTTACTTTACTGGTTTTACCTAGCTTTTTGAAGGCTCAAAAAGCACCTTTTATTCCTAATAATGCTCAGTTTGTGCTTTCTATCTCTGGAGAAGATATTTTAAAAGATGTTCCATTAGAAGAAATGGAGAAATACGAATTTATGGCAGAAGTCTCAAAAGAGTTGTTCAGAGATGCATCTAAATCTATATCAGAATTTGGGTTTGACTTAAACGGTCAATTTTATTTCTTTGGTGGTGATTTACCTAGCTATAACTTTTTTGGTTTTTCTATAGATGTAGCGGATATGAATAAACTCATAGACAACATGAAATTGAATGCAGAAGCTGCAATAAAACTGCGAACAGAAGGGTTTTATTTTAATAATTCTATGTTAACGGCTATCCGTAATAATCAAATGCTTTTTGTGGTTACAGATTTACATTATTACAAAGTAAATGATTATGTAGACAGTATTTATTACGCCAATGGGTGGATGGATGAGAGTAGGTATTACAACGATTATTATTATGAAGAACAGTTTAGTGATGAACTGGACCAAAGGGTAGAAGAAGCTGAGGCTGCTGTAGATGAAGAAATGGAGGATTTTATTCCTCCTGCACATGAAGTAGAATATGAGGAATTTGAAATTGTAGAAGAACAAGCTATCTACGAAGCACCACCAGCGACGATGCCTAAATTGGAAGAAAGTATTAATGAGCAGGTGGATAGGGTGTATGAGATTGAGAACTTGGAAGAGGTAGAAGAAATTGTTGAAAGTGAACCAACTTTTCCGAGTAAATATACCTTTAGAGATAGCGTAGAAACAGCGTGGATAAGACAAGAAAACGACAAGGTTTTAGCAGATTTTTTAAGTGATAATTCGTTATTCAAGCATGATGAAAAGATGCAAAAAGCATTTAGCAATGGTGATCAGGCGGTTTTTTTCTTTGATGCGTCAAAATTTTACACGAATTCGTATGAACTTGAGAGAGAGTTAAAATACAACCCTATTGTAGATAAGAATTCATCTATTTTTAAAGATCAATGGTATCATGCGGTTGCAAATTTTACAGAAACAGGTATTCATGCAGAGTTAGATATGAATGGTCACACCGAAATTATTGAGGTTGTGGATGAATTGGGTAACAGTAAAATGGATAAAGAAATGCTGAAGTACATTCCCGATGATAATATGGGATTTGTAATAGGCAACGCCTCTTACCAGAATGCATACGAACGCTTTAAGTCAATTTACCTACCTAAACTTGAAAATAGCAGTGAGAAACGCTTGCAATTGGGCTCAGCAATCTGGTATACGTGGGATAGAATGATGAATAAAGACGTTTTATTTGAGCTTTATTCTGGTAGAATGTTTATGACCTTTAATGGTTTTAAAGAATTACCAACACAAAAAATTTCATACGAATATGATGAAGTTAATTTTGAATATAAGGAGGTAATAACAGAATCTAAAGAAGTATTACCCGTTTTTACATTAGGAATTTCTACTGAAGAAACAGAAATAGCACTTAAATACCTTGAGGTGCTAAGTAAAACAGAGCAACAATATGTTCAAAAAAAAGACGGTTATTACGTAATAACCTCAAATGAGTTTAACATTCCCATTTATGTGTATGTGTACAACAATTTATTTATTGCATCAAATGACTTAACNNTTGTTTTAAACTCAAAAAATGGACTAGGATCNAATAGGTTAAAAGGAGACGCTAAGAAACGAGCGAAAAAAACCAATATGCTTTATGCAGAGGTAGATTATGCAAAATTACTACAGTCTATTCCAAGAGAGTATATTGGAAGAAGAGATTTTGAGATGTTTCAAACAATGGCAGGAAAAGTAGGTAAGATGGAAATGTCTTTTGATGAGGTAAAGCAAAACTTGCTTAAAATGAAAGTAAATTATACNTTCAATGGCGANTATCAAAATGGNGGTTATTATATGTTAGANTTAATTAATACGCTTTATCTAAAGGCAACACGTTAAATGCTTAAGNTTGTTTTTGTAAGTTTTGGATTACTCTTGTTNATTGGTTGTAAATGGAATGCTGAAAAACCTTTTACTCCAATTGAGAATAGATTAGTAGCCGATGAATGTGTAGGTTATGTTCTTCTAGACTCTATAGACCAGCAATTGAAAACATCAACACTTTCATCGATTTCTCCTTGGCTTAACATGTTCAGTATTCGTGCCTTTCTATTAAATTCAGGAATTAAGAATACAAGAGTTTATTTTTCAGCAAACCTTGAAAGTCAGTCAGCTCGAGCATTTGTTCAAATTTCTGATACTGTACTATTTGATACGCGTTTAGCTGAGCTTACCGAAATATACCAACTCAGAAAAGAAAACATTGCTAAAGAAAACGTTATTTGTTTAGATAGGTTTAACATGAAAGCGGTTCGGGTAGATAGTGTATTGATGTTTACCTATAACTTGTTAATAGAAGATGAGTTGCTTGCTTTTAAAGCACAGAATTACTTTGATACTGCGTGGACAGAAGTGATACAAAAGAAGGGTCAACCATTTTATTCTAAATTACAAAACCAAAAGTTAACAGATTTTTCTATCGAAAATATAAGTGCTACTGCAAAAGTAGATAGTTCATTGCACGTATCAGTTCTTATTAATAAGTTACCTCAATTTCCATTTCAGTTTGCTCCGGCGTTTCGCACATTTTCTAGTACTGAATCTACTTTTAGTGTAGANTTATTGTTAGAGAAACAACNGTTAAATAGGCATAATAAATGGCGTAATTATTTAGCCACCTTAGGTCGGAAGATAGGCTTTCCTACCACTCATTTTTTTGATGCTTGGGAGGGAGAGTTTCACTTTGCTAAAGGAGGAGTTGATATTGAGAGAAACATAGAGATAGTTACTGTTTTAGATGAAAACTTTAATACAGTTGAACGNAANAAAATAAAAGAAACCCAGGTAGAAGCATTGCAACTAATGTTCAATTTAAATTCAACCCAAGATGCATTGTTTCTTGAGATGAAGGAAACTGGTTTTTTAAATAAGGAAAAGGATAGATACAATTTTTTTATTGCTCCACCTTTGTCTCTTCTGAAAGTTCAAAATATACATAGTTTTTATTCAGGTAGTAAAGTTCCAACACTTAGTTCTGTTAAAACAAATAGAGTTCTTGCCTTAAAAACAGAAAAAGGTACACTAACAATTAACCTTGTTTTAGATAATGAGTTTCAAAGCGTTTACGAAGTTTTGGTTGATATAAAATCCGGACTTATAAATGAGTTGAGCGATTTGAGTTTGACTAGATAAACCATTAGCGGATAATAGTAACTGTTCCTTTAAAGCTTCTCGCATTATCATTAAGTACATCTTTTGCTTGAATCGTCCATACATATGTTCCGTCGCGCACAATTTCACCGTTGTATGTTCCATCCCATTCGCCGTTTGGGTCATTACTTAACCAAACTGTTTCTCCCCATCTATTGTATACGATAAGTTCAAAATCATACACGTCTATACCTTCAAGAAAAACACGCCAACGTTGATTAAATTCATCGCCGTCTGGTGTAAATGTATTGGGTGCGTAAAGAAGTACTTCAGGATATACCGTAACTATCCTTGTTATGGTGTCTGTACACCCAAATTCACTGTAAGCAATCAATTGTACGCTATAATCCCCTGTTTGTCCGTCAGGGAAAAGGGTAGTTGGGTTTTCTAAACTAGAAATGCTAGGTTCACCTTGGTTCATATTCCATAAATAGCTGCTTGCATCTGTAGATTGATTAATGAAGTTTGCAGTAGTATTAAACATTAAAATAGGTGAAGGAGTCCAAGTAAACTCAGCAGTTGGAATCGGTACTACATTAAGTGCATTGTTAAAATTAGTTGTTACCGTGCAGCCTTCGGCAGAGGTCACACTCATTTGTAAGCCGTAATTACCAGCCATAAATATTCCTGCCTCGATACTATCCGTAGTAAAATTGTTCGTGATTGTTTCAATGTTCCAAATCACACTAGCACTGTTTAATGATGTGTTTGTTATTTCAAAACGTGCGGGTTCGCATAAATTATTTTCTGTTACACTATAACTTGGTAGTGGAGTTGGGTTTTGAAATACGTTTTGGTTGAGTATAAAGGCGTTAGATTCACACGCATCGGTTATCGTTACCATGTAGTTACCGGGTTCATTTCCGTTTATATTTTGATTAAAGTTAATTCCTAAATTTCCATTTGGACCAGTCCAATTTACCGTGTACGGAGCTAAACCGCCAGTGATATTATTTACGAATAAATCCGCATTTTCATATTCGCACAGACTTAATGGAGCACTTATGTCGGCATTTAAAGGATCAAGTACGCTCACATTAATGGTTTCTGAGTTAGAAATACAACCGTTTTCATTCTCAGCATATACAGNATATGTTGTATTACTGGTTGGAGAAGTAGTTTGTATGTTAGCTAAATTGGTTGTCATATTCCAATAGAAATCAAATGTATTTCCTCCACTTGCTGTTGCGCTTAAGGTTGCGGTGCCATTTTGGCAAATAATTGTATCATTACTTACGTTTATTTGAACGGCTGTACCTTGATTAAGCACAACAAACTCACATGTTTCACAATTATTAATTGTTCTGGAGCAGACTTGATAAGTACCGTCTGCTAATCCATTAAAAAGGTTATTGGCTTGCCAATTTATTCCGCCATCAATAGAGAATTCAGTAGCATCTGCATTTAAAATTTCTATTTCTCCATCCAATACGCCTAAACATGTCGGGTCTATTGTGTTTACTATTTGAACTGGATTTTCTACGCTTACAGAAATAGTATCTGTTGCTGTACAAACAGGCCCAAAAGTAATGTCATCTAAAGCAAAATCATTACCAGCGTTTACCGTATTTTGATTTAATATGCATAGTTCGGCAGTTGTTGCTGATCCAGAATTCCATGTGTTACTGAATTGTTGCCAGTTACAACCTGTGGTTCCTGTGCTAAAGATGGGTCCAATTGAAGTGCCGTTTACAAAAAGTTGAAGTTGTGGAACATTAGGATCATTTAATGCATTGGTTACCCAAGCAGAAAACAAGTAAACAGTATTAGGTGTAACGGTAACGGTTTGGCACCAAACTTCTGTGTTTGGGGTAGATGANCCGTTTACTACCATCATGTTTCCATTGCCGGGTCCATGATCAGAGCAAAAACTAAAGTTATTATGTGATAATGAAGGAGAAGTAGAAATATCGTACTGACCGGTATTACTTAATAATCCCCAAGCTCCTCCAGTACCAGGNACATAATCCGTGCTAAAGTCTACCGCACCATTTTCAAATCCAGAGTTTAGAATTATGTTTCCGCCGGTTCCGTTTACGGTTAGCGCATAAACTCCACTATTGGTGATGGTTCTGAAAGATTGAGTAGAATTATTTTCCCATAAATATGAGTTGTAGGTCGACCCAAAATTAAAAATTACTTGCTCTCCTTGGCAAATTGTAGTATCGTTTCCTAAGCCTAAAACTGGAAAATTAGCAGCAGTACATTGTGCCANTGCATACGACGAGTATATAGCAAGAATAAGAAGGGTTATTTTTTTCATACACATGTATAATTACAACGTATTAAGCTAATTGCAGTTGCTCTTGGCCGTTAAATTANTAAAATTGGTAACTAAATCCAAGTTGAGAACCTGTGAAATTTAGCTTTACTCTTTCTAGCACAGGATCTAAGGATTTTGTTCTTCTTGAGGAATGTATGAGTAGAGCAGTTAAGTCAAATAAGAATAAAAAACTACCTTGTAAAATAAGGCTATTTCCAAAGCCTTGAAATCTATTAAAGTTCTGTGTTGAATTATTNGCATGTGCTTTAAATAGAAAACCACTTGTGATATATGCTACATCTAAAGCTGTGTTAAATAAGAATATTTTTTCTGTTTTTGTTTGTGCAAAATACAGTTGTGCAAAGTCTTTGTATTTTGTAGATGCTTTTCTTGCTTTGAAATATCCGGGTATTGCGAGTGCAAGGTTAACTCCGCTCCACATTACATTCATTTGATGAAAATATTTTGATTCATCTTCGGTTTTGCTCCATCCATATATTCCTACTGCTGTATTGGCTAAAGACCAAGTTCCTAGAGTTAACATGAGTTTCTGATCTACCTTACTTTTCGATTGGTTAAATTGAACCACTGTTTGAGCATAAAAAGCGCTGTATAAAAAAAGAACGATTAAGAAGATTATTGTTTTCATCTTAGGTTAAACACCAAATAAGAACNAATTGTTTTTTAGCCTTGTTCGTGTAAGTCGATTTTTGTATAAAATAAAAAACCCCGTACGCTAAAAAGTGTACAGGGTTCGTTATTTATTGAATTACTTGCTTATCGCGTCCAACCAAATTTTTCTTCAAATTTAGCGTAAACATAGTCTTGAACACTAACGTTTGATATGCGATCAACTACTTCATTTATGAATGCTTGCGTCATCATNTGTTGAGCGCTCTTTTTCTTTATTCCTCTTGCTTGCAGGTAAAAAATAGCTTGCTCATCTAGCTGTCCAATTGTACATCCGTGAGAACACTTTACGTCATCTGCATATATTTCTAACTCTGGTTTAGAGTTTATTTCTGCATCATTAGATAATAAAACATTACCATTTGCTTGGAAAGCTTCTATCTTCTGAGAATCTTGTCTAACAATAACTTTTCCATTGAATACGGCTTTTGACTTATCGTCCATTACTCCTTTGTACATTTCATCTGATATACAATTGGGTTGTAAATGATCTACGAAAGTATGATTATCAACAAGTTGGTTTTCTTTTGTGAGATAGATTCCGTTTAGGGCTGTGTGACAGTTTTCGCCGTCTACTAAAATATTCAATCCATTTCTAACCAACAATCCTCCTATGGTTACTGTATTAATCTCAAACCTACTGTCTTTTTCTTGAACGATGTTTTCTGTTGAAACATGAAAAAAGTCTAGATTCTCTTCTTGTATTTTATGAATTTTTAAACTTGCATTAACTCCAACAGCAGCTTCCATTACCACGTTAGAAAAGCAGTTAGTTGTATCCATAGTGTGATGAGAAGTAATAACTTCTAGCTCTGCACTTTGGTCTACATCAAAAAAGTGTCTTGTGTTTGCAATAACACCATTTCCTGTACTTACATGAATGATGTGTATTGGAGTTTGCGAAACTGTATTTTTTTCAGCTCTAACATATATACCGCCAGTGTAATAACCTTTATTGATTAAAGAGAAGACATTTTCGTCGATACTATCTAGTTTGTCGAGATAATCCTCCATATCTGCATTTTCAATTGCAGTAATGGTTAACCCTTCGGGTAATGCCTGTAAACTTGACTGTTTTTCGTCGTAATAACCGTTTACAAATACCAGTCTGTGCACATTCTCTTCTCCAATTTTGAGCTTAGAAACGTCAGCCTGTGCTTTTTGCTGTGTAAATTGTTGTTTTGTTATACGGGTAACTCGTGTATATTTCCAATCTTCAACGCGTGTTGTTGGAAAGTCCATACCGCCTAAGGCATCAATTGCCATTTGACGAAAGCTTGAACAATCTTTACCTTTCTCTAATTTCTCTACAAATTGTAGTACTTTATTTTCTTGTGCAATTTCCATAGGAATTATGCTTTTTCGTTGATCCAATCGTACCCTTTTTCTTCTAATTCTAAAGCTAATTCTTTAGGACCAGTTTTAACAATTTTTCCGTCTGCTAAAACGTGAACAAAATCAGGAACGATATAGTCTAGAAGTCTTTGATAATGCGTAATTACAATAATCGCATTGTTTTCATTTCTCAGTTTATTAACTCCACCTGCAACAATTCTTAAGGCATCAATGTCTAAACCAGAGTCTGTTTCGTCTAAAACGGCTAATTTTGGCTCTAACATTGCCATTTGGAATATCTCGTTTCTTTTCTTTTCTCCACCTGAAAAACCTTCGTTTACAGATCTAGAAGTAAGTTTAGAATCGAGTTCAACTAACTTAGATTTCTCGCGAACCATGCCCATGAAATCTTTAGCAGAAACAGGATCTTCACCTCTGTATTCTTTTATTTCGTTAATTGCTGTTCTAAGAAAATTAACATTTGAAACTCCTGGGATTTCTACCGGATATTGAAAAGCAAGAAATAACCCTTCTCCTGCTCGTTCTTCGGTTTCTAGCTCAAGCAAGTCTTTTCCGTCAAAGTCTACAGAACCTGCAGTTACTTCATAACCGTCTTTACCTGCTAATACCGAAGCCAATGTTGATTTACCTGCTCCATTCGGTCCCATAATCGCATGGATTTCTCCTGCTTTTACTTCTAAATTCAATCCTTTAAGGATTTGTTTCGTTTCCACTTCTGCGTGGAGGTTTTCTATTTTTAACATCGTTAACTATGTTTCTTATTTTATGTTTTCCCTTTTGGTAAAGGGACTTAGGATATAGCGATTGTATAGAATGCTTAATCGTCTTTTCCTTAATTCACTTTTTGTTTGTGCTAATGAAAAGTTGTCTAATTTTCATTAATAACAGTATTAATTTTTAGCTACAGTCTATTGCCATACGCTGTTTATCCTACAGAATTTTCTAAAGACAACGCTAATAATTTTTGTGCTTCAACGGCAAATTCCATCGGGAGTTGGTTTAAAACTTCTTTACAATATCCATTTACGATTAAGCTAATTGCTTTTTCTTCTGGAATTCCCCTTTGTAAGCAGTAAAAAATTTGGTCTTCTCCAATTTTAGAAGTGGTTGCTTCGTGTTCAATTTTTGCAGAAGGGTTTTTACACTCTATATACGGGAAAGTATGTGCTCCAGATGTGTCAGTCATTAAAAGCGAATCACACTGAGAAAAATTTCTAGCGTTATCAGCATTTTTATGGATTTGTACTAATCCTCTGTATGAGTTATGCGAATTTCCGGCAGAAATTCCTTTTGAAATGATAGTACTCTTTGTGTTTTTACCTAAGTGTATCATTTTCGTTCCTGTATCTGCCATTTGTCTATTATTTGTAACGGCTACAGAGTAAAACTCTCCGGTAGAGTTGTCACCTTTTAAGATACAAGATGGATACTTCCAAGTAATTGCGGAGCCAGTTTCTACCTGAGTCCAAGATATTTTTGAACCTGTATGGCAGATTCCTCTTTTGGTTACAAAATTGAAAATTCCACCTTTTCCGTCTTTGTCGCCCGGATACCAGTTTTGTACCGTAGAATATTTTATTTCTGCATTATCGAGTGCAACAAGTTCTACCACCGCAGCATGCAGTTGGTTTTCATCTCTTTGTGGTGCTGTGCATCCTTCTAAGTAAGAAACATAAGCACCTTCATCGGCAACAAGCAAGGTTCTTTCAAATTGTCCGGTTCCCGACTCATTTATTCTAAAGTAGGTAGATAGTTCCATTGGGCATCTCACTCCTTTAGGTATGTAGCAGAAAGAGCCATCTGTAAAAACGGCACTGTTTAAGGCTGCATAGAAGTTATCAGAAGGCGGTACTACCGTTCCCATATATTTCTGTACAAGTTCTGGATGCTCGGTTACTGCTTCTGAAAACGAGCAGAAGATGATTCCTTTCTCAGCCAATGTTTTCTTAAACGAAGTTGCTACTGAAACAGAATCCATAACAAAATCTACAGCAGTTTCTGTACCGGTTAAACGTTTTTGTTCTTCCATAGAAATCCCCAATTTTTTCATGGTTTCTTTCATTTCAGGCTCAACATCATCCCAAGATTCATATTTCTTTTTAGATTTTGGCGCAGCGTAATAGGTGATGTCTTGAAAATCTGGCTTTTCGTATTGGATGTGAGCCCACTCAGGTTCTACCATCTTTTGCCAAGCTCTAAAAGCATCTAGTCTATACTTCAGAAGCCATTCTGGCTCTTCTTTTTTAGCAGAAATAAAACGAATTATATCTTCATTAAGCCCTTTTGGAGCTCTATCTGATTCAATATTCGTAGTAAAACCGAATTTATATTCTTGGTTTTCTAAGTCTACTTTTAATTCTTCTTCTGTATAACTCATGTTATAATTTGAAATTTGAAATTAGAGTTTCGAAAAGTATTTCTCTGTCTCTTTTTCTAGTTTAATATTTTCGGCAAAGGTTTTAGAAAACGTCTTGCCTATATTTTCAGATTTCTTTAAGTATTGAACAAATCCTGTTATTTGTTTAGCTGTATTTTCGTCATTTTAAGAATTGAAACCAATTGCCTTATAATGAAAATGATTCTCCGCACCCGCAGGTTCTTCCAGCATTAGGATTTGTAAACGTAAATCCCTTGCCGTTTAATCCGCCAGAAAAATCCAATATTGTTCCTACGAGATATAAAAAGCTTTTTTTATCAACTACCACTTTAATACCGTTGTCTTCAAAAGTTTTATCTCCTTCTTCTTCCTTGTTGTCAAATTTCAGTTGGTACATTAGCCCTGAGCATCCTCCACCTTCAACACCAACACGGATAAAATATCCGTCTTGCCCTTCTTCAGCCATAAGTTTAAGCGCTTGGTTTTTGGCTTGTTCTGTTACTGTTATCATGTTAATTACTCTTTTATTTTCTTTATGGCTTTATTTAGATTAAATTTAAATAGAACCAAATTTTAATGCAAAAATACCGAATTTGTGGTATTGAACCAATAGTTTTTTTTGTTTATTTCGGTGAATTGTAATTTGAACACATTTTATAGCATTTTAGTTCCATTCTCTGTAAGTTGTTTGGTCTAGTAAAAAGAATTTGCAAAAACGAAATAGATTAGACACTGTTTGTGCCGGATACGATAAAAAATGAATTAATTTTGTGGTACTTTAAATGCGTTATGACAAAAAAGGAACTAGAAAACACAATTGTAGATGTTTTAAAAACAATTCATGATCCAGAGATTCCTGTGGATATCTATGAATTAGGTTTAATATATGAAGTTAAAATAGACAAAGAGAATAACGTTTTCATTGATATGACTTTAACTTCTCCTAATTGTCCGGTTGCAGAGTCTATGCCAAAAGAGGTAGAAGATAAAGTTGCAGCTATAGAACAGGTTAAGTCCAGCAAAGTGGAAATTGTTTTTGATCCACCTTGGGATAAAGACATGATGAGCGAAGAAGCGAAGTTAGAATTAGGATTTTTATAAGGTGAAAGGATGTTTAGACAAACATCCTTTTTTTATTTCTAATTCATAATCACTTTTCTGTATCTTAAATTAATTTTTAGTGGAAGCTGATATTCTTTTAATTCCCAAACTTGTGTAAAATGTGTAGAACTCAGTTCTAATAGTTCTGATTGTTTTTCCTGATTTCCGGCTTTCAAAGTGAGGCTTTTACTGTCTGGCGAAACTGAGAAATATCCTGACTGGGAGGTTAAATCTTCGGCAAAACCTGAGAAAGAAGATTCGTATGTTCCGTCAGCATTAAAAATATAACTCCCCTTAGAAAAGTTACTTAGCTTTTCAATGTAATTATCTACTTCGTTTTTCATACTTTCAGGAAGAAACTGAGATAGGGCTCCAACTCCAGACGGATCTATTTCATATGAATCATACTGCCAAATTCCTACAAGTTGATCTTCTGGCGAACTGCAAGAATGTAACAAACCAAGGCTTAAAATAAAAATTAATAGGGTAAAGCGTGTCATTTCGTTAATTTTGTTCAGGATTAAAATTAATGGAATTAATTGATGCTATGGACGAAATCATAAATAAAGTTGCAGATAGTGGTTTAAAAACGTTGGATTTAGCCAACTTTAAACCGAAGACAGATATTGTTGTTTTTGATATTAAAGATTTTCTTTGGCAAGAATTAATTTTGAAAGAAAAAGAATTCAGAGCTGCTCTAAAAGACTTTCACTGGGAAAACCTTGAAAAAAAGGCCGTTGCCGTTTTGTGTTCAACAGATGCAATTGTGCCAACTTGGGCGTATATGTTGGTTGTATCTTATTTACAATCTAGAGATATACAACATTTAGTAGGTACCAAAGATGAGCTTGCTAAGGAGCTGATTAAACTGGAGATTGAAAAGTTAACTAGAGATGAATTTGTAGACGAACGCATTATTGTTAAAGGTTGCGCTGATATTGCAGTTCCTAATTTTGCTATGAGTTATTTAGTTACTTATCTGCAGCCTGTGGTAAAGTCTTTAATGTATGGAGAGCCTTGCTCAACTGTGCCAATTTATAAAAAGCCAAAAGTGAAATAGCAGTATTAAACTTCTATACCTTTAGCGGTTAGTTGTTTTTGTTTCATTTCTCTAAAGAGCATTTCGAGTATGGGCAATACGCGATGAGCAGATTTTAAGTTGTCGTGGAGTACAATAATATCTCCCGCCTTTATTTGATTTATTTTTTTTTCAATTGTTTTTAAAGAAACAGCATGGTACCAATCATAGGTAAGAAAGGTCCACATGATTATTTTATTGGTTTTTGCTATTTCTTTACCCATTTTAGGCCATAATCGTCCATAAGGTGGCCGAAAGAGTGTAGAAGAGGTTGCTTGATTTCCAAGCTTCAAGCTCCTGCTATAGTTTTCTTTAGTTGTTTTAAAGGCATGAGAATGAAAATGTGTATGGTTACCAATAACATGTCCTTCTCGCTTAATTCTTTCAAAAATTTCTGGGTATCTAAGCACATTTTCTCCTACGCAAAAAAAAGTTGCTTTTGCTTGTTTCTCTTTTAAAAAGTCAAGAATTTTCGGAGTTACTTCTGGTATAGGTCCATCGTCAAAAGTCAAATATACAAACGGTTCTTTTACAGAAAAACTCCACGTTCTCTCTGGGTAAACCCATTTAAGAAAGCGTGGAGTTTTAAATAAATACATGTTATTTTTATTCTTCTAATGCTGGATATCCAAGTCGTAATTGTTCAATGGCCTTGTACGTCATTTCAAAAGCCTTAGCTTCTCTTCTTGCTTCGTTTCTTTCTTTTGAACTAGCGCTTTGAGCGTTTTCAATTGTTTTAATTATTTCAGGTACAACAATGGTACTTAATCGCTGCTCCATACCAATCGCTCTAACGGCTATATCTCTACTCTCGTCATACGAATAAACCACACCAATAACATTTAAAAGGTTGTTAGCAAAAGAAAAGAAGTCGGTCTGGTTTCTGTAAGCAATTCGTTTATCCGAGTTTTCATAATATCTCAAATAGGTTTCTAGTTGATCTAGATATTCGCTTGCTAACTTTTCGCCCAATTCGATATCATTAGCTTCGTAAAGCATGAAAATAAAGTTGGCAATAGAACCATCTTCTGCTATTCTTCCAATTGGTTTTTTAGTTGCTCTTCCGTTTTCCATTACGTTTAGCTCTAAAACTTGACCCTCTCTTGGTTCTCCCATATCCAGTACAGAACTGATAGGCAAGACAGTTAGTGCTTTTTTAATTACTAGGCTTACGCTGTCTTTATATTTCGTAACTTCTTGCTTTAGACTATTATTTTGTGCGGTTAATGAGTCTTTGATACGTGCTTTATTTTCTACTTCAGCGTTTTCTAGTCGACTTAGCATCATTTCATTTTGCCTGATTTTACTACTTAAATCTCTATCTGCTTTTGCTAAATAGCTATATGCTAAATCATTAAATCCGCTTCTAAATTGACTTGTATGTCTGCGTACATAGTAATCGGCTAATGCTCCATCTTGTAAGTTTCCGTAACCATATACTTCTGTCATATTTTTGAAGGTTTCGGTTCTTGCTCTATCCGAAGAAACTTCTAATTTAAGTGGAGAAAGTACACTTACTAATCCAACAGAAACGATTCTGTTTTTTGCATAAAGAGCTTTAGCTACATCAGAGCCTCCAGCAGAAGAGAAATAAGTTCCTCTTTTCCAGTCATTATTAGCCAAAATATCCATCATCATCACCTCTTCACGAGATAAACCTTGAACATCAGACCTAAACATTCTGCCAGCTCTAAAATCAAATCGAATTTCTTTTTCACAATTTATAATATCTGATTTATCAATAACACCAGAAGCTACGGCATTTTCTGCTTCAACAGGAAGAATAAAACCTTTTGAAGGGAAGAAACGCATTTTACTACCACCTTGTCTGTCTAGTGCATTGGCTTCATCTCTAACAAATTCCATTGCCAAATCTATAGGAAGGAAATCCCAAGTGGTTAACCAACTTTCTCTGGCTTGGTTGAGTGATGTATAGATTTGTTGGTTTCCTTCTAACTGTCCATTCTGAACAAGCTTAAATACTTGATCCATCACTTTTACGGTAGCATTATAGTCATCTACTGTTCCGTTTGAAATAGGTTGATTAAGTTGTTCAATTAAAACAGGAATTACCCCTGCAATTTTAACATCTTTCGCCTTCATTGCTTGAAGTGCAGAAGCAAGACCTTTTCTCACATTTGATAGGGCTGCATTGTAAGCGTTTTGGTTATTTTCAATTTTAGCTTTTACAATTTTGTTTACAGATTCTAGATTGGTTCTCGCCAAAATATCGAGATAATTACCAAAAACAACATAGTCTGTATTTCCAGCACCCATCAAGATTTGTTCTTCTGTAAACTTAATCGGTAATGGGTCAGAATCGTAAGCTTTCATCTTCATTTGATTGGTATACCAATCTGTTTGCATTAAAGATAGGTTGGCAACACGCACGTCGGTTTTCACACCTTCAACCTCTTGCAAATACCAAAGTGGGAAAGTATCGTTATCTCCATTGGTATAAAGAATACTATTTTCAGCACAACCCGCTAGGTAATTGTAGGCTAAATCTCTGGCAGATGTTCTTTCACTTCTGTCATGATCATCCCAACCTTGAACTCCTAGTATGATCGGCGCAATTAATCCAAGTGCCGTGGCAATAAAAGCTCCTGTTGTTTTTGAACGAATTGCTTTCTTGAGGAATCCCATTAATAAAAGTGAGCCACAAGCAATTACAACGATTAAAATACCTGAAATAAGTACCGCACTTTCTTGTGTGAAAATATAACCTATGAAAGATAAACCAAGAACGGCTAAAGCTCCGGTTCCTAGTTTTTTATAATCTTCGGTTGTAAATGAACGGTACGCTTCAAATAACCCGTAAACGCCTAATCCTATCCAAATGGCAAAGGCGTAAAACGAAGCTGCATAAGCATAATCTCTTTCTCTGGGTTCATAAGGTTTTTGATTCAAATAGATTACAATTGCAAAACCTGTAAACAAGAAGAGTAGAAGCACTACAAATGCATCTTTGGGTGCTTTCAAGAAGTGAAAAAACAAACCAATTAGTCCCAAAATAAGTGGGATAAAATAGAAACTATTGTTACTTGGATTATTGGAAGAAGCAAAAAATTCATTTTCTCCCATTGCTCCCAGTCGGGTTTCATCAATAAAGTCAAATCCAGATTTATAGTTTCCTCTAAACTCTGATCTACCATGACCTTGAATATCATTTTGTCTTCCTGCAAAGTTCCACATAAAGTACCTCCAATACATCCAACCAAACTGGTAATCAACCATGTATTGAATGTTGTTGCCAAAAGTAGGTAAAGGTCGGTCATCACTACCGCGCATGTTTTTTGGAACTTTCCTATTTTCATCATAGCCAGACCAATATTTGTATCCTTCTATTCGATTGGCATCATTACTCCAGTACATTCTAGGTAAAAATGTATTTTGAGCATAGGTAGGAACTTGATTTTTTCTTGTGTTTTTATTGGTTTCGAAATATTTTTCGGTAACGGTGTAGGCACTGTTAGATTTAGCGAATGCTTTCGCGTCTTTTTCTAATTTAAATGATTTAACTTCACTTCCACCGGTGCTTACTACAACATATCTTCTGTCGTAAAAAGGCGATCTATCCTTATACTTGCTAGCATTTCCATCTACTTCAAAATTGGTTTTAGAATTCCAGTATTGACCATATGAAATAGGCCAAGAACCATATTGTTCACGTTTTAAATAAGCATGTAAGGTTACTAAGTTCTCTGGGTTATTTTCGTCTAGAGGTGTGTTGGCATTAGAACGAATAACAATAGTTGCAAAAGAGCCGTACCCAATGAATAGAACAATTAAGCCTAAAATAGCTGAGTTAGCATATCTAAATCCTTTTTTTCTTGTCCAAATTAAACCAAGGCTTAAAACAGCTATAAGCAGGATGAAGAATGTTGTTGCTCCAACCATAAATCCTGTACCGAGGTTGTTTACAAAAAAGACTTCCATTGCTGAGGCTAAAGCAATTGTTCCAGGAATTACTCCATTTTGGATAAACGCAAGTACAACAACTCCAATGATTCCGGTTACAAAAAATTGTGTCGTGTTGATTTTTGGTTTATAGTTGAACATAATTACATAGGCCATACACGGCAATACAAGTAATCCTAAAAGGTGAACCCCAATAGCTAGTCCAAATAAAAACATAATGAAAATCATCCAGCGCATAGGTCTCAATTCACCGTTTAATTCACCGTGTTTAATAGCAGTAGTTTCTTCGTCCCATTTTAATAAAGCCCAAAATATTACAGCTGTGAATAAAGAAGACATGGCGTAAACTTCTCCCTCTACGGCAGAAAACCAAAAAGACTCTGTGAATGTATAGGCCATAGCGCCTACAAAACCACTTCCTAGTATTGCAATCATCTGACCTTTAGACATTTTTCTTGCATCATCGCTAGACTGACCCGGTTCTGGTTTAAAAGCAATTTTCTTTCCTAGCATAGTGATGGTCCAGAACATAAAAAGGATGCTAAATGAACTGGATAGGGCAGACATACGGTTGATCCATAAAGCTACATCGGCTGTATCAGCAAAGAAAGAAAACAATCTACCAAAAAGCATAAATAAAGGTGCTCCTGGAGGGTGACCAACTTCTAATTTATAGGCAGCAGTAATGTACTCTCCACAATCCCATAGAGATACAGTGTCTTCTATTGTAATAAAATAAACGATTGTAGCAATCAAAAACGCCAACCAACCTAAGGAAATATTCAGTTTTTTGTAATTCATACTTTTTATATAAGTCATGCGAATTTAAAACTTTTAGGTGGACAAGGGTTAACATAAAAACTAAAAAATGCTAAAAGCTTAATTTTTAAGTAACTATTTTCTGTTTTTTAAATCTTCTTTACTTTTTTTAAATAATCTATTTGGAGAAAAGAATTTTATATATATCTTTGCCACCGCAAATGTCCCATGGTGTAACTGGCAACACGTCGGTTTTTGGTACCGAAGAGTCTAGGTTCGAGCCCTAGTGGGACAACAAAAAGCCATCCTGCAAAGGATGGCTTTTTTTGTTTTTAGCTGTTAGATTCTATCAGAACCCTTATTACTTATAGCTTTCCCGATTTTCTTTTCTCATCAATTCATTTTCTTGATGATTAAAATTTATCACCATTTGTGTACCGTTGTGATACCATTGTGATACCGTTTATTTTTGGGTATCACAAATTCAATTAATTATGATTAAGTACCAATTTATCTACAACAGAAAGAACAAGTTTAAAAAAGATGGAACAGCTTTGATTCAACTTCAAGTGTATCAAAATAGAAATAGAAAATTTGTTTCAACCGGAATAACAATTGAACCCAAATACTGGGAAGGTAAAATCTTTAAAGTAGCTTCTTCCCACCCAAGATCGGATGAGTACAATATGATTCTAAGTGACCTGAATCAACAAGTAGAAGCAATACTTCGAAAAGCAATGTTGTTAGAGAGAAAAATAGGTGTGGAGGATGTGGTGTCTCTCTTGGCTCAAAAGGAATCTAATCTCTTTTCTGATTTCATAAAAAAAGAGATTGAAAGCGACAAAAGAATCAAACTAAAAACGAAAACTGATTTGTTCAACACTCTCAATCGATTGAACGAGTTTAAGACAGAGATCAAAATTCAGGATGTGGACTATAAATTGATTGTAGAATTTGATAATTACTTGAGGGGGCGAGGATATTCGATCAATACCATAAGTAAGTTTCATAAAAATGTAAAGCGATTCCTTAATTTGGCCATTAAGTATAGAATCATTTCAAAAGATGATTATCCTTACAGTAACTTCAGGGTGAAAAAGGAAAGTACTGTGAGAGAATCGCTTTCTCTTCTTGATATTAAAAATCTTGAATCGTCTCACTATACTGAGAAAACGACCAATGCAATTGTGAAAGACATGTTTTTATTTGCCTGTTATACTGGGCTGAGAATCTCTGATGTCACACGATTAAAGCCCATAGACTGTAAGTGTGATGAAAAGGGATGGACATTGGAATTCAAGACATTTAAGTCTAACAAAATGGCTTACTTACCCATATGGTCCTTATTTAAGGAGGAAGAGGGTAAAAGCAAACCAGAGGAATTATTGACAAAGTATTTTTCAGAGAATAATAGCTTGGTATTTCCCAATTTATCAGAATCAAAAATAAACAGACACCTCAAAGAAATTGCAAGGGAGGCAGGCATCAATAAAAATGTTACTTTTCATATGGGTAGGCACACTTTTGGAACCATTATGGCTTCAAAAATCCCATTGCCAACTCTTCAAAACTTAATGCAACACTCAGATATCAAAACAACTATGGTATACATCAATATGAGTAGTAAAATGATAGATGATAGTCTTGGTAAAGTAAATTGGAACAACTAATTTAGAATTATGAAATATGTATTACATAAAAATGTACTTGGTAAAGTAGGAATTAATGGTAAAACCTATTTTCAGGTTTACATTTCTTTCACTGTCAATCGACAAACTTATCGATTTAAAAGTCAATTAGTATCTCGTTTGGTTACCCAAGAAGAATTTGATAAATTAAAGAGTGTCTATGAAAACGAGAAGTCGGATTTGCTGGATAAGGAAATAGAGATTTTATCCTATTGTATTAAAAAGAACACTCATTCAAATGGTCTAGATAGAAATCAGCTCAGGCTTGATTATATTTTCCTCTGCAGTAATATTATTGATACTCTGTTGACTATGAGAAATGCAATAGAGGTATCAGATTGGTCTGCCAAAGCATTGGGCTGGGAATTAACCAAAAAGTTTAATGTAGAGGATGAGTTAATTCGTGAATTACCGGGTTACGCGGTAAATGATCAGTTATTGTTTGAACTTACCGTTCAGCTTATGAATTTTCAATTATTTTCTCGAAAAAAAGGATATATTGACGGTTTGTTTTTGATGTACGATTGGGGGAATGGATATTTGAGAGAAAATTTCGAAGAGTACTTAAATGAGCAATTGGGATTAAAACAAACAGAAAAATTAATGTCACTTATTAATGAACTGATAAAATAACAACAGATTTAAGCATTTTATTTAATTAATTTTTGCAATGCATTTTATTTTTATATATTTGCAATGCAATAATAGTGTTGAACACAATTAAAAATAAATAAAATGAAAAAAAACAATGAAAATTATGACAGCTCATTAAGGAATTGGATCCATTATTTTAGTTCTGATAAATCAGCTGAATCGCCAAAGGATACTTGGCTTACTATCCCAGAAATCTGTACTTTACTACGTTGTTCAGAACCTACAGTATATCGAAAAATATATGGAGGTCAACTTAAATATAGTAAACCATCCTGTATCATGATTTGGATATCAGATGTGGCACAGTATGTAATTGCTCAGACTAAATTAACTTCGAGAGTATGAGATCTTTTAATAGAGAAGGGGCTTCTGGCGTCAGAAGCCCTTATCAAAGAATCATTTGTCCATGCGGTTGCGATCAAACCTTTCGTCCTAAACGAAGTAATCAGGTATACCTAAATAAGCGACATGCAGATAAGGCATATTATCAAAATGTTAAAAGGCCACAGCAAGCAAATCAAAATTTGATAAACCAAAAGCTCAGAAAGAATGACAATATACTTGCGAAGTATTACAATTACTATGAGGGTGAGATTGTTATTTGCAATTTAGATCCTCTGATTATTGATGGTTTTGATTTTTCTTATTTTAATGGTGAAAAATCGATTAGAAAAGAAAAATTCCATTTAACCTATAATTACATGGTCCGATTTTATCCGGAAAATGATATTGACAAAGCAAAAATTAGAAAAAATGATAAAGCCTGATCCAGTTTATGTACCTAAGATATTATCTAGACCTACAATTGAAATAGCTGAGTCAAATATTGAACCTCAGATTTTCGATAATTCTATTGAAATCCCAAAAGGGGAGGGGGATAGCAAGATTTTGGGGCCTATGTTGGCGGTTATTGTACTTGGAGCGATTGTTGGGTTGTCTGTTTATTTGATTAATAGGTATGAGGCGGAGAAGAAAACGTCAATTAAGTTCGAATAAATTTTGTTGTTGGTTCCTTACCGTTTGAAGGAATTTTAATTTCGTTAAAAAATATTTAAAAATAATTAATCCGACATGACAGATATTTATGTTCAAGATTTTACTTTAGAATTAAAATTAGATCTTGAAATCAAAGGTATTTCGATATTTAAAATTATTGGAGAAATTAAAATAGTTCTAACTTTTCTTTTATATATGATAACTTTTAGCTGTAAGCTGTTACGTTGATTAAAGATATGATTTATTCTATAATGAGTAATATCGAGTTGAAATAACCTATAATTCGCAACGAAATTTAATAACAGAGTATAGGAAGTGTTAGAAGTAGCTTCATTGTGTTCTATTTAATATATTAAGCTAAAGTATAATTTACTTATATGTCATTTCCCAAGTATAATTTGGGTAATGTCTGTCCCTGCAACCTGAACAAACTTTTTTTTTATAAATAAAGCCATCAACAGAAATGTTCCCTACTAATCGATTTACACCACATTCAATACAATCAAATGTTCTGTTATCAGGATAATATTTTATCCAGTTATTACCAAATTGTTTTCCTAGATTACATTTTGACTCCCAATCAAAATTGTCAGAATATTTTTCATCAAGTTTTTTTAATAGTTCTCCTCCTTTTTTAGCAACTTCATATAGTGAACAATTGTTTTTAACTTTTTTATAACAAGCCCATTCCAATAAGGTTCTGTCGCATTAATTATTTTTTAAACGTTTTTCATGAAAATCTCCCTTCCTTCAAAAAGTTAAGTCACTAATAAACAAAACTTTATGTTTTTCCGTTTTTATCAAAAATGACAAAAATCAGTCGGTTTTAGTTTAATGCGACAGAACCCGAATATCATCCTGCTCCAGGTGATACTTCAGAATATTATTTATACTAAAAACTCTTTCAAGTTTTTTCTTCGAAATATCTTTAAAGATAGTTTTAAAGATGCTGTCGCATTAACTTTATCAATTTTGCAAATACTTTTTCATTCTTGGTGAATTAACTATCATATTTACTTTTCAACCTTCCTAAACAAACCAAAATAAACAGGAACATTTTGGTTACCATAATTGTATGAACCGAATCTTGCAATGTTCTCATGTGTAGCTAAGAGTAAAAATTGATTTATTGTCATCTCGTTAGTTGGGTCTTTTGAAACTTGTTTGAGTACGGTAAGGGCTAACTTGTCTCTATACTCATTGTATAGCTCATTGGCGATTGCAGAAAATTTAGAGCTTCCATATTGTTCGTATTGCACAACTGTTCTCCATTTTAGCCATGTTTCAAATAGATATAGGCTATATTTTCCCGATTCCATTATAAGTTGGTAGTGAATTGAAGCTAATTTAGCTGGCTGCATTGAATCGGCCGTTTCATCGCTCATAATATAAAAGTCAGCCAAATCAATTCCATAAATGGATTTTTCTTGAAAGTCTTTCGTGTTTCGAATGATATCTATGGCTTTTTCCTCAGCTTTCAAAGGATTGATGTTTTTGAGTTTTGTATAACTGTCAAAGTCAGAAGATTTGATATATTGTTTTTTGTCAATTTGTTTCCAATATTCATCTTCTGATAGGTCAAGAAATCTACCATTGGAGTAATTATTTGTCAGATACTGATAGAATTTATCTCGTTTTGGATAAAAATTAGTCTCATCTTGTTTTTCAAATTCTGGAGAATTAAATCCTTTTAGTTCTTTCGCTAGTTTAAATTGATTCTTAGTAGCCAAAATATACTCATAGATCAACATCCCTAATGAATCGTCATGAAATTTATACTTTTTGGCTATTTGTTCACATTCAACTATTTTATTCTGCATGGCAGCAATGAATAGAGGTATCGAGTCGATTGCTCCAAAGTCTTTTTGTTCGGATAAGAAATGAGTAATTTGGTGAGC